>Ga0180432_10000485_pt1 | contig 64973 bp, 58 predicted proteins | sample SS_ome_10_FD_132414 | JGI IMG/M metagenome (GOLD analysis project Ga0180432, IMG submission 132414) | Hypersaline lake sediment archaeal communities from the Salton Sea, California, USA - SS_1_MS_2 metaG | ecosystem: Environmental > Aquatic > Non-marine Saline and Alkaline > Hypersaline >...
CATTTATAATATCTATTGCCTGTAATGCTAGATACAAATTCCCCCATGCCCCTCGACCTTGTAAAGAGCGCGTTCATAACGCCGAGGCTGAAAGGACAGAAGATCACGGAGAACAGGTGCGTCCTACACATGGACATGGACGCCTTCTTCGCCCAGGTGGAGCAGGCCACGAACCCGGCCCTAAAGGGGAAGCCGATCGCCGTTGTCGGAAGCAAGAAGCGAACCGTCATCGTCACCTCCTCCTACGAGGCGAGGAAGAGGGGCGTCAAGACCGGCATGACCATGGGCGAGGGGATGCGCGCCTGCCCCGAGTTGATTTTAGTTCCCGGAAACAACAGAAAATATATTGACACGTCGGTGAAGATCATAAAGATACTCAAGGAGTTCAGCCCGATGGTGGAGGTCTTCTCCATCGACGAGGCCTTCGCCGACCTGACCGGCTCCTTACGCCTCTTCGGGGGAGCCGAGGCTATCGGAAGGGTCATCAAGGAGAGGATAAGAGGAGAGCTGAACCTCACCTGCTCCATAGGGATAGCCCCGAACAAGCTGATCGCAAAGCTCGCCAGCGACCTGAAAAAGCCGGACGGCCTGGTGATCGTAAGCGACGGAGAAGTCCCGGCGCTTCTTGAGAACCTCCCCATCGAGGAGATCTGCGGCATCGGCAAAAAGATGGGGGTAAAGCTCCGCACCCTCGGGATCGAGACGATGGGTCAGCTGGGGAGATACCCGGCCCATGTCCTCAAAAAGAAGTTCGGGATAATAGGGGAGCGCCTCCACTACATGGGCCTCGGCTTAGACGAGAGCCCCGTCGTCCCCATGGGGGACGAGGACCCGGCAAAGAGCATCGGCCACTCGATGACCTTCCCGGCGGACGTGGACGAGCGGGAGGAGATGAACCGCTACCTGCTGCTTCTATCCGGAAAGGTGGGGAGGAGGGCCAGGAGACACGGGTGCTCCGGGCGCACGGTACACCTCTACGTCAGGTTTTCCGACTTCACCGGCGTCGGGAAGAGGCAGACCGTCAAGAGCCCCGTAAGCCTCGATTTCGATATATATAGTGTGGCGTCGAAGATTTTGGACACGATAGAGATCGAAAGGCCGGTGCGCCTTCTGGGGGTCAGCATCACCAACCTCACCTACACCGGAAAGCAGTTTCCCCTCTTTACCGGGGAGCGCAAAGAATTTTTCCTGACCGACGCCATGGACAGCGTCAGGGACATCTACGGGGAGGAGGCCCTCACTTACGCCACGGTTACGCAAAGGCAGATCGAGGCGGGCGTCATCTCCCCGGCGTGGCGGCCCAACGGCCCAAGGCGCATCGATCCCAAATAGCCGCGGCCCGACTCGGCTCCCTTCAACAAAAGAGGGCGGTTTTTTTCCGGTTTTTGTTGACTGCGGTTTAATTATCTAATATATTTGAACCTTAAAGTCATATCGCGAAAAAATCATTTTCCATGCTCCCAACAAAAAATCATTACAGCGGGGCCGAACGATATGAAGCTGATAAAAAAAAGTAAAAGAAGGGTTACGATCCTTGCCCTAAGTGTTCTTTTTCTCTTCTTCCTTGCTACCGGTGCCTTCCCGAAGAGCCCCCTCCAGATAGGAAACGAGATCATAGCCGAGAGGGCCGACGAGCTCATCGAGGGAGGGGGAAAGGCGGAGACCTACGCCTACGGGGCGATAGTCGACAACGATAACAACCGGAAGATGTTTCGGATACCGGCACTAATCTCCGAGCTTACCGGACTCGATTTCGTGCCCCTTGCCGTCATCGAGCATATAGGGAGCGACATCATCCTATACGCCACGGTGGCCGGTCTCCCGAACGACCTGACGGGCAAAAAGGAGGCGGTTGAAATCCTGGCGAGGAGGCAGCTGAAACACTTCGAGAGATCATATTACGACTCCTATTTCAAATACCTGAAGGGGGAAGACCCTCTAACGTTTTCCAACACCGTGGCGAAGGAGGTCTCCGAGGCCTTCACGGCCGAGTACGGCGACCTGACGGCGGCAGATCCGGAAAGCCTCGGGAGGAAATACCCCACGGCCAGAAAGGTTTCGGAGCTGACCGGAATAGATATTTCCGCCCTGTCTGGAATCAGGGCCTTCGGGGGGCTGGAGAGCCTCTTGAAGTTTCTGAGCCTCCTCCCTGAAGACCTGCCGGGGAAGGACAAGGCGATAAAGGCCGTTTCCAAGGAGAAGAGAAAAGCCGGCTTTTAACTAATCCATCCCGTTATTTCGCAATTGGTTAAGGGACATGTTCTTTTTCGTGTATCTTGCCTGCTTTAGACATACTCTTTGAAATTGATGATAGTGAAATCTCTAACTTTTTCAGCGGTGATCTTTCTATTTGCTTTCTATTTTATATTTGGATTTAAGAGATATCTTTAAAACGAGAGACCGTATATGAAACAAAAGGCACACAGGATAGAGGTCGGACTGAGGCGCCGGTTCAAGGACGCCCTGGGCGACAAGATGAACAAGAGGATCACCGAAGACCTCGGGATCGACGTCGACTCCGTAAAGACGATAAACGTCTACACCATAGACATCGACTTCAACGAGGGTGAGCTTACGAAGATCGCCGAAAACCTCCTCGTAGACCCGATCGTGGAGACCTATTCCATCGACTCCCCCCTGGGGGCCGAATGGGGCGATTTCAGCTTCGCCGTGGAGGTCTCCTACCTGCCGGGCGTCACCGACAACGTGGGCAGGACGGCGACCGAGGGCATAAAGCTGATCTTCCCGGGAAAGCTCGATAAGGGGGAGAAGGCCTACTCATCCGTCCAGTACCTCATCTCGGGCGACATCGACAGTGACGATGCCCAGACGATAGCAAAAAGGCTCCTCGGAAACGGCCTCATCCAGAAGTTCACCATCATCGACTACAAAGGATTCAAAAAGTCGGGCGGGATTTCTCCCTACGTCCCCAAGGTCACCGGCGCCCACACAAACGAGGTCAAGGGCGTCGACCTCAACGTCGATGACGACGAGCTTATGAGGATAAGCCGGGAGGGTGTTCTTGCGCTGTCGCTCGAGGAGATGAAGGAGATTCAATCCTACGTCCGCGACGAGAAGGTCGTCGAGGATAGGGAGAAGGCCGGGCTGGGGAATATGATCACCGACGTGGAGCTGGAGGCGCTGGCCCAGACCTGGTCGGAGCACTGCAAGCACAAGATCTTCAACGCCGAGATCAACTACACCGAAAACAGGAAGGCCGAAAAGATAACCAGCCTCTTTGACACGTACATCAAGGGGGCCACGAAGAAGATCAGGAAAGAAAAGGGGAGCGATGACTTTTGTCTCTCCGTCTTTGTCGATAACGCCGGGGTGATAAGCTTCAACGACGACCACAACCTCGTCTTCAAGGTGGAGACCCACAACAGCCCCTCCGCCCTCGACCCCTACGGCGGGGCGCTGACCGGAATCGTCGGGGTGAACCGGGACCCGTTCGGGACGGGGATGGGGGCGAGGCTCATCTTCAACACCGACGTCTTCTGCTTCGCAGACCCCAACTTCAAGGGGGAAATACCCCCGAGGCTCCTCCACCCGAAGAGGGTCTACGAGGGGGTGAGGGAGGGGGTGGAGCACGGCGGGAACAAGAGCGGTATCCCGACGGTGAACGGAACGATCATCTTCGACGACCGCTTTTTAGGGAAGCCCCTCGTCTACTGCGGCACGGGGGGAATAATGCCGAAGGAGGTGGGCGGCCATCCATCCCACAAGAAGCGCGCAAAAACCGGCGACAAGATCGTCATGACCGGCGGCCGTATCGGCGCGGACGGCATCCACGGCGCGACCTTCTCTTCCGAGGAGCTCCACGAGGGCTCACCGGCAACGGCGGTCCAGATCGGCGATCCGATAACCCAAAAAAGGATGACCGACATGCTCCTCGTCGCCAGGGACCTCGGCCTCTACAACGCCATAACGGACAACGGCGCCGGCGGGCTGTCGTCGTCGGTCGGCGAGATGGCGACCGACACCGGCGGGTGTACCCTCCACCTCGAGAGGGCTCCCCTCAAGTACGAGGGGCTTCGTCCCTGGGAGATCCTCCTCTCCGAGGCGCAGGAGAGGATGACGCTGGCCGTCCCGCCGGACAAGATCGACCAATTTCTCGATCTGGCCGAGAGGATGGACGTGGAGGCGACCGTCCTCGGGGAGTTCGCCGACTCCGGCAAATTCCACGTCCTCTTCGAGGGGAAGACCGCGGCCTACCTCGACATGAAATTCCTCCACGAGGGTAACCCGAAGATGAGGCTTAACGCCAAGTGGACACGCCCCAAACACCCGGAGCCGGGAGACAAAGAGCTTCCCCCTCCCGAAGACCTGAGCGATACATTGCTGAAACTCCTGAGCAGGCTCAACGTGGCCAGCAAGGAGTCGGTCGTCCGTCAGTACGACCACGAGGTACAGGGGACGAGCGTCATAAAGCCGCTGGTGGGAGCCAAGGACGACGGCCCCTCCGACGCCGCCGTTTTGAGCCCCGTCCTGGGAAGCCGGGAGGGGGTGGTGGTGTCCAGCGGCATCTGCCCGAAGTTCTCCGACATCGACACCTACCAGATGGCCAAGATCGCCGTGGACGAGGCGGTCAGAAACGCCGCCTCTGTGGGCGGAAATATCGACTACATGGCGGGGCTGGACAACTTCTGCTGGTGCGACCCGGTAAAGAGCGAAAAAACCCCGGACGGCGAGTACAAGCTCGCCCAGCTCGTCAGGGCGAACAGGGGCCTCTACGACATAACGACGCACTACGGGATACCGATGATATCGGGAAAGGACAGCATGAAGAACGACTACATGATCGGGGAGACCAAGATATCGATCCCCCCCACGATCCTATTTTCGATCATCGGAAGAATAGAGGACGTGACCAGGTGCGTCACCATGGACGTCAAGAACGACGGAGATCTCGTCTACGTCCTGGGGGTCACGAAAGAGGAGATGGGGGGAAGTGAATACTTCGCGGAGCACGGTTTTGTCGGAAACTCGGCCCCGGCCGTGGACGAGAAGGCGAACCTTTCCCTTTACCGCTCCCTTTACAAAGCTATCCAGGGATGCCTCGTCAGGTCTTGCCACGACCTTTCGGACGCCGGGCTCGGGGCGGCGCTGGCCGAGAGCGCTTTTTCCGGAGAGCTGGGGATGGAGATAGACCTTAAATCGATACCGACCGACGGCGTCACCAGGGACGACTACCTCCTCTTCTCCGAGTCCCAGGGGAGATTCGTGGTGACGGTAGGGCCCGATGACGCATCGGGCTTCGAGAAGGCGATGGCAACAACAAGCTTCGCCCGCGTGGGGACGGTAACCAAGGAGAGACGCCTCGTCATTACCGGCCTCTCGGGGAAGGTCGTCGTCGATGCCGAGATAGGGAAACTCAAGGAGGCGTGGAAGAGGCCGTTGATGTTTTAGCTCAAGATTAACCCAATATTGTGAATGAAGACGTGAATAGAGACGCGAAATAGAAGAAAACAGTATTAACCCAATATTGTGAATGAAGACGTGAATAGAGACGCGAAATAGAAGAAAACAGTACCTTCAAACAGCTGAACGAAAAGGATAGCAAAATTTTAGCATGAAAAACGGAGTAAAGGTAATAACGATATCGGGAAACGGGACGAACTGCGAAATGGAGACCGCCTTCGCCTTCAAGCTTGCGGGGGCCGATGTCTCCGACATCGTCCACATAAGCCGGATAGTCTACGGCGAGGTAAAGCTGGACGACTACCACATCCTCGCCCTGGCGGGCGGCTTTCTGGACGGCGACGACCTGGGCGCCGCAAAGGCGATGGCCAACAGGCTCAAGTTCTCGAAGATCGAGGAGACGGGCGAGAGGCTGATCGACTCGATCCTGAAGTTCGTCGCAGACGAGAAGCTGATACTGGGGATATGCAACGGCTTTCAGCTGATGGTTAAGCTCGGCCTCCTTCCGGCGATCGACCGAACCTACGGCACCCAGTCCACCACCATCACCTATAACGACTCGGGGCGCTTCGAGGACAGGTGGGTGTATCTTGAGGCCAACGAGAAATCCCCCTCCGTCTTCACGAGGGGTATCGAGGATCTCTATCTTCCCGTGCGGCACGGGGAGGGGAAATTCGTCGCCGAGGATGAAGTCCTGGACGAGATGGAGAAAAAAAGCCTCGTGGCATTCAGGTACGCCGATGAGAGCTACAATCCCACAATGGAGTACCCGAGAAACCCGAACGGCTCCTTTCGATCGGTCGCCGGGATAAGCGACGAGTCGGGCCGGTTGATGGCGCTGATGCCCCATCCCGAGGGATTCATGTCGTTCACCCAGCACCCCCGCTGGACGAGGAAGTACTCCGAAAAGGACTCGCCCGATGCAGACGAGCGGGAGGGAAAGGGACTCCTCATCTTCAAGAACGGGGTTAAGTACGTCAGGGAAAACCTCCTCTGATTTATCTTATATGCACCCACCGGACGATTAAGCGCGATTCAACCTCCACATCTCTTTTCCAGCGAGTTTTATCAGGTCTCCTCCTTCGATGTGGATGATTGAGGGAGGCAATTTTTCAAAAGAGGGCTCCTTTTGAGAAACAGCCACCTCTTCCTCCACTTCAACTAAAATCCACGCAAAGTTCTTGACAATCGGGTCTTTTAATGATTTAATTATGAAGTTTTATAGTAAAATTCCATTAGCCCCATTTAGAAATATTAGAAATAGAGGTGCAGGTTCATGAAAAGGACGTTTCAGCCGAGCAACAGGAAGAGGAAGAGAAACCACGGCTTTTTAAAGAGGATGAGCAGTCCCGGCGGCAGGAATATCATCAAGAGGAGAAGGGCAAAGGGTCGAAAGAGACTCTCTGCATGAGGGAAAGCTAAGAGCGGCTTTTGATTGACGGTTTTGTGGGGTGAGGAGAAAAATCCCCGTAGCGATATCTCCCTAAAAACCGCTTTTTAAATACGCTTTTCATATAAAATAGTATTAGCTTTGATCTACAAAATAGTACAAAATATTTTTTGTTTCATCTTAAGCAGGCGATTAATACTGCTTTAAGAACTATCACGCCCCGGGTTATTTTTTTCAGGGGCGGTTTTGTTTTTACAGAGGGGGAGGGGGCAGGTAATACTCCAGTAAACTGTCTTTTATGAGGTTGAAAGCTCGGCTCAATTATCCGGGCAGGATTGGACGGAGGGTCCGATCTTATTTCAAGATATTTTACTTAGGTTTTTTTGCAAACAGAACTGCCGGGAATTCGGTGGAAAAAAAAACTTTTTCCAGAAGCGAGAGAATCAGAAAGAAGAACGATTTTGAAAGGTTCAGACTTTACAGGGGAGAAACCACGAGAGTGTCCCGCGGCCCCTTTGTTATCCTCCGGCTTCCGAACGATCTGGATACCACCCGAATCGGCATAAGGGTCCCTAAAAGGGTGGGGAAGGCGCACGTGAGAAACAGGATAAAGAGACTGATCAGGGAAGTGTTTAGACAAAACAAAAACGCCTTTCCCCCTTCGGCCGACCTCCTGATCATCGTTACGGAAAGGCCGAATGCCGTCTCTCTAAAGTACTTTATGGAAGAAATACTCGGCATCATCTCGAGATTATCGGAGATGTTAAAAACCGACCGTGAAAAAGGTCGGGTTGAGAACGGATTTTGAAAAATCCGATAGTTACTAAAGACGACGACGAATCAAGGGCGAATTGAAAACGCGCTCTTAAATTATAAAATCGAAGAATATCGGAGACCCACTTATGGATAAGAAAACCCTTTTGGCCATCGTCCTCTCCTTCCTTATACTTCTAATCTGGCAGAAATTTCTGGTAAAGCCTCCGGAGAAGCCCGCGCCGACCGAAGAGAGCGCCACCGAGGAGGTTGCAAAAGAAGAAGCCACAAAAGCCGAGGAGCCGGACTCCGAAAAGACCCCCGTGGAGACCGCTGTACCGGAGCCCAAGGTGAAGAAGTCCCCCACCCATGTCGAGGAGGTGGGGAGGGAGATCAAAATCGCGACCCCGAAATACAACGCGGTACTGACCACCGAGGGGGGAAGGATAACAGCCTTCAAGCTGAACGACTACTCGGAGACGATCGAGGAAAACTCGGATCCGGTCGATATCGTCCTCGAAGAGGTGAAGGGCCTCTCCCCGAAGATAGCCTTCGACACAAACCTCGAGGAGTTCAGCGAGAATATATTATACGGCACAGAGGCTGTGGACGAGATCGAGCTGAACGAGGGCGACGAGCCTAAAAGCGTTGTCTTTGTCTGGGAGGGGGAAAATTTCCGGGTGGAGAAGAGCTACACATTTAACCCGGAGAATTACGGGGTCGATTTCGACTTCAAAATATATAATCTCACCGACAACAGGGTCAAGGGAGACCTGAACGTATCCCTCTTTGAATACGTGAAAAAGGAGGAGAAAAAATCGTTCAGCCTCTTCAGGGGATACCAGTTTCCGGCGAGTTTCCTGGTCTTCTCAAACGGAAAAGTGGAGAGGGAGGTCGCGGCTAAGGTAAAAGAGGGGGAGGAAAAAGTCGTAAAGGGCGATATATCCTGGATCGGTTTCGACTCGAAATATTTTATGCTCTCCCTCTTGATAAAGGATGTCCCTGGAGAGACGACGGAGGCGGTACGGCTGGAGACGGAATTGATAGAGGGCGTCTATAAAATCGGTGACTTCTCCCTCTCCGCCGGGGAGTCTTTCGAGGGGGATATGGGACTGTACCTCGGCCCCAAAGATCCAAAGACGATGGATGAAGTCGGCCATTCCCTGAGCGAGGCGATCGACTACGGCTTCTTCGCCTTCCTCTCCATTCCCCTTGTCAAGCTTCTAAAATTATTCTTTCTGATATTCAAGAATTACGGCGTTGCTATAATCCTGCTGACCGTTGTCGTCAGGCTTTTGCTCTATCCGATCACCCACAAGTCGATGAAGTCGATGAAGGATATGCAGAAGATACAGCCGTTGATGAAGGAGATCCGCGAGAAGTACAAGGATGACAAGGAGAAGATGAACCAGGAGGTAATGCGTCTGTACCAGACCCACAAGATAAATCCGCTGGGGGGGTGTCTGCCCCTTTTCCTTCAGCTTCCCATATTTATCGCCCTATACAAGGCGCTCTATGTGGCGATAGACCTGAGGCACGCACCCTTCTGGCTGTGGATACAAGACCTCTCGGCAAAGGATCCCTATTACGTAACTCCTATCGTCATGGGGCTCTCCTATTTTCTCCAGCAGAAGCTCACACCCACCGGCGCCGATCCCACCCAGCAGAAGGTTATGTTGGCTATGCCCGTTGTCTTCACGGTCATCTTCCTCAACCTGCCTTCCGGATTGGTGCTCTACTTTCTGGTGAGCAACCTTTTATCGATAGCCCAGCAGCTTGTGACAAACAAGATAACAAAGGATTAAGGTTTCGTAATGAATTCTAATGATCATGCAGGACTAAACAAGGATTTGGGCGTAGTTGTAACCGGTGACGATCTCGAGGGAGCCCTGAAAAGCGCAGCGAGTCAACTCGGAGTGGACCGGAACCGTATGGAGTATCGGGTTATAGATTCGGGAGCGGGAGGAATCTTAGGATTCCTCGGAAAGAAGAAAATCACAATAAGGGTGTGGGAGACCGAATCTCATGGGGCCTTGAGAAACGCAATAGAGTTTCTGTCCGAGATATTGAAAAAGATGAGAATAGACGCCAAGGTGGAGGGCGTCGAGAACGAGGATGGATTTCTCCTCAACATCAAGGGAGAATCGGAAGGGTTGGTGATCGGAAGGCGGGGACAAACGCTGGACGCCCTCCAGTACATCACAAACAGGTACATACAGCGAATCCACGAGGGACGGATACGGGTGGTCCTCGACAGCGAAGGGTACAGAAAGCGCAGGGAGCAGTCGATCCAGAAGATAGCGATAACCCTCGGCAAAAAGGCAAAGAGGCTCGGAAAGCCCGTTGCGGCCGAGCCGATGGGATCCGTGGAGAGGAGGCTCTTTCACCTGGCGCTGAAGCCGGATAAAGAGCTCAAGACTGAGAGCAGGGGAGAGGGCGAGAGGAGAAAGGTGATCGTCTATCCGGTAAAGAGGTAAGAGTCTTACGGCACCACTTAATCTCGCAGGGCATCAATCCTTAAATCGATTTACCCTTTTAACGGGGAGATGATAGAGAGTCATTCAGGCGGAGCTTTTTTTAACGGGAAAATGTCTTTTAGAGCCAACAGACAGGGATTGTAGCGCACCGCCCCAACATCAATATCGCACAATATCTCGCCTTCCCGTCATGGCCAAGAGGAAAAGCTCAAACCAGGATATAAGGGTAGACCTTAAGAGATATTCCCCCACTAAAAATTCGCCTCCAACTGTTCCATAACAGCCTGTCCTTTAATCAGATGAAAATAGATTTTGACCGGAAGATCGACGCCGACACAATTGTCGCGGTGGCGACGCCCCGGGGAGAGGGCGGAATAGGGGTGGTTCGCCTGAGCGGCTCCGATTCCCTCTCCATCGGGAAAAAGCTCTTCAGATTTCTCCAAAAGCCTCAAAAAATCGAGACCCACAAGATGTACCTCGGCGACGTCCTCGACTCCGATGGGGAGGCGATCGACCGGTCTCTTTTTGTCTTCATGGAATCGCCCCGCTCCTACACGGGGGAGGACGTCGTGGAGCTCCAGTGTCATGGCGGTCCGCTCCTTCTTGAGTCGGTTCTTATGAGGGGTGTATCTCTGGGGGCGCGGCCGGCCGAAAACGGGGAGTTCACGAGGCGGGCCTTCATGAACGGGAAGCTCGACCTCGCCCAGGCGGAGGCGGTTTTGGATATTATAACCTCCGTCACCGAGGGGGGCCTTCTGGTCTCGGCAAACCAGCTCTTCGGAGGGCTCTCGGGAGAGATAGAGGAGATGAAGGAGGCGTTGTTGTCGCTTCTCGCCGATGTGGAGGCCTCGATAGACTTCCCGGACGAGGAGACCGAGATAATATCCCGAGAGGCCGCCCTGGAAGAGTCGGGGCGTATATTGAAGAAAATAGAAGGGCTTCTCTCCACATACCGCCGTGGGAGGATGTTGAAAGAGGGAGCGAGCGTGGTCATCCTGGGCCGTCCCAACGTGGGGAAGTCGAGCATCATGAACAGGCTTCTGGGGGCGGATCGGGCCATCGTCACGGCCGAGCCGGGCACGACCAGAGACATCGTCTGGGACTTTACCACAATCAACGGCATTCCGCTCAAGATAGTCGACACGTGCGGCATCCGGGAGGTCCTGGGCGAAGCGGAGCGGGAGGGGGTCAGGAGGGCGTGGGAGGCGGTCTCGGGCGCCGACATAATCCTCCTGGTGATCGACGTGACATCGCAAATAGGCGGAGAGGAGAGGAGGATGATCAATTTCATCAGGGACGGGGGGTCCGTAAGGGAGAGAGTCTCAACGCTCGTCGTCCTTAACAAGGTCGACCTTCTCGATGTCAATGAAACAGAGGGAAATAAAGATTTGCGCATAAACGGGGTGGACGACCTCCCCTTTCCCTATCTCTTCACGTCGGCCCTAACGGGTCGGGGAATAGACGATCTGATATCGGAGATCGGGAGGCTCCTCCTCGACGAGGCGGGGGCCGGCGGTCCCGCTTCTGACAGAATAATCATAAACAACGCAAGGCACCTTGAGGCCCTTTTGGGCGCGAGGAGATCCTTAACCGAGATACTGGACGGTGAAAATATCGGCGTTTCGGGGGAAGGGGGCGTCGAAAGACGCCTTGAGCCGGAGCTCCTGGCCGTGGACCTCCGGGGGGCGCTAATGTCTCTAAAGGAGATTACGGGGGAGGTGGGGGCCGAAGACATTCTCGATACCATCTTCTCCCGGTTCTGCATCGGTAAATAGGGGCCATAAAAAGCTGAGAAATGGCATATGGGGGTAATTGTTTCACGTGAAACAATCCCTTTTTTTGTGGGAAATTATCTCCCGGCGATGTTTCACGTGAAACGTTTCGGCGGCGAAATTTCCTCCCCTTAACCTCAACAGGTCGATTTTTTTTCAAATAATCCCCACTTTTGTCCCAATATATTCCATTTTCCACTTCCGATATCGACGACTTTGTGATATATTACTCCGTATTTTTTAGCCGACAGCTCAAACCAGTATTAGGTTTCAGAACGATATGGCCGCAAAGGTAATATGTATCGCAAACCAAAAGGGGGGTGTGGGAAAGACCACCACCGCCGTTAACCTCTCCGCATCTCTGGCAGCCGCGGAGAGAAAGACCCTCGTTATCGATATCGACCCGCAGGCCAACGCCGGAAGCGGGCTCGGTGTAGACAAGAAAAACGTCCGCGAGAGCATTTACCAGGTCCTCATCGAAAAGACCTCCATATCGAAGATATTGCTGAAGCCGAAGGAAGAGCTCCCGTTTCTGATGCTCGCCCCCTCGAACACCGATCTCATCGGCGCGGAGATAGAGCTTGTCGGGGCCATCGGCAGAGAGCAGAAGTTAAAGACGGGGATAGAAGAGGTGTTGGATAAATTCGACTATATCCTGATAGACTGTCCCCCGTCCCTGGGACTCCTGACCGTAAACTCCCTCACCGCGGCGGACAGCATCATAATCCCTCTTCAGTGCGAGTACTTCGCCCTGGAGGGCCTGGGCCAGCTCTTGAACACCATAAATATCATCAGGAAGAATATCAATAAACGGCTCGTTATCGAGGGGATCCTCCTCACAATGTTCGACGCCAGAAACAACCTCTCCCATCAGGTTCAGGAGGAGGTAAACAAACATTTCGGCAGACAGGTTTTCAAAAGCGTGATTCCAAGAAACGTGAGCCTCTCGGAATGCTCGAGCTTCGGCCTGCCCATCATCCTCTATGATATCAACTCCAAGGGGGCGATGAGCTACCTGGAGCTCACCCAGGAAATTATTCGGAGAGAGAGATAATGGCAAAGAGAAAGGCACTTGGAAAGGGACTCTCCGCGCTCATCCCGGACGCCGCACCGGCCGAAGACCTCATCGAAAAGGGAGCGGGAAAGGTCGCCCGCGGCGAGCTCTTCACGGTGAGCGTTGAGGATATCGTCCCCAATCGGTATCAGCCCAGAAAGGATTTCGACGATGAAAAGATAGACGAACTCACAGCCTCCGTAGAAGACAAGGGGATCATCCAGCCTCTGATCGTAAGAAGCGCGGACGACGGTTACGAGCTTATCGCCGGGGAAAGGAGGCTCAGGGCGGCAAAGAAGGCGGGCCTCGAGCGCGTCCCGGTGGTGATCAAGGACGTCTCCGATTCCGAGATCCTCCAGCTGGCGCTGATCGAAAATATCCAGAGGGAAGATCTCAACCCGATCGAGGAGGCCAACGCCTATCTCAGACTCATCGAGGAGTTCGAGATAACCCAGGAGAACCTCGCCGGGCGCGTGGGTAAGGACAGGTCCACAATAGCAAACACCCTCAGGCTCCTCTCCCTCCCGGAAGTCGTTAAGGAGGATGTGGCGAGGGGAGCACTGTCTTCCGGTCACGCAAGGGCGCTCCTCTCCCTGAGCGACGAGAGGTCAATCTTAAAAGCCAGGGAGAAAGTTGCATCAAAGGGAATGTCCGTAAGGGAGACGGAGGCCCTGGTCAGGAGGATGAGAGAGGGGGGCGCCGTAAAGGAGGAGAGGGAGGTGGATCACCTCCTCTTGGACCTCGAAGACGAGCTTACCCGAACCCTCGGCACGAGGGTGAAGATCGTCTCCAGGGGAGCCGGCGGCAAGATAGAGATAGAGTACTACTCGGACCAGGAGCTGGAGAGGCTGACGGAGATATTAAAATCATGAGTGAAATCCTGAGTAAAATCTTGAACCGTTGGACAATTCTCAAATTTGACTAACGATTGCCTCCCTCCGGTGTCAGAGGGGAAATCGTGCATAGATTCATTAGGTTCTTAATGTTCAAAACTTCAATTAGAGGGTGATATTATGTTTGGAAAAATCAAGATTATCGGCGGAAAGAAACCGGAAAGCTTCGACAAGACCTCCGAGCTGAACGCATTTTTAGGGGAGGGAACGAGCTTCGAGGGATCGCTGTCTTTTGAGGGAACGGTAAGGGTGGAGGGAAAGCTGAAGGGCGACATCTTCGCAAAGGATATCCTGATCGTCGGTCATAACGGGAAGGTAGAGGGGGAGATCGAAGTCGATACCATCATAATTAACGGCCTCGTAAAGGGAAATATCAGGGCCGCCAGAAGGGTGGAAATCTCACCGCCGGGGAGGTTCTACGGCGAAATCGAGACCCCCACTTTTGTCATACACGAAGGGGGCGTCTTTGAGGGCAACTGCAAGATGGAGCGTATTAAGGATGAGCTGACGGCGACGAAGTTCTCAACGTCGGCGAGGGAAACTGGCCATTTCATGGTTAAGGAGGTAAATAAAGTAAGCAACGGTGGCTCCACCCACTGACGGTCGATCGCGCCCCGTTGTATTTGCTTTTTCTCTTTATTCTTTTTAAAATTTCCCCTTGACATAGAAAAAGGGCTGTGGTAAATTTTCTTTTTGAATGACTATTCATTCATTTATCGAAGTGGCTTTTTACAGGTGAGCATCAAAAGTGCTGGAGTTAAACTATACTTTTTTTATACAGATTGTAAATTTCCTCGTCTTTATCATCGTAGTAAACTGGGTTCTCGTAAAGCCGATTCTCAAGGTGCTCGATGAAAGGAGAAACAGGGTAGAGGGAAACGAAGAGGAGTCGGAGCGGCTAGCGGCGGAGGCGGAAAAGGTCATCGCCGAATACGAAACGACCTTAAAAGAGGCGAGGATCGAGGCGAACAGGGAGAAGGACCGCCTGAGAGCGGAAGGTATTGAGAGGGAAACCGAGATCATCAAGACCGCCAGGGAAGAGACCAAAAATATGACCGACAGGCTCAAAGAGGAGATCGCCAAGGAATCGGCGGTGGCCCTAATAGAGATGAAACGGGAAGCTGGTCTCCTCTCAAAAGCGATCGCCGAGAAGATTCTCGAAAGGGAGCTCTAAAATGGCCCTTAAGATAAAGTTAACCCTTTCCCTCACCGTATTGCTTGTCTTCTCGATTCTGGCAATTTCTGCGGCCGCCTGCATCACACTTCTGGCAAACGATGTACTTTCCATAGACGCCCTGCTCAACGTCGTAATCATGAAAAATTTGGCCCTCTGGATCAAGGGAGATATCGATAGGGTCGAGGAGTTCGCATGGAGGATTGCGAATTTCTCCGTTTTGATCATCATCCTCCATCTGGCCTTAACGGATAAAGTCATCGACTTCTTCTCCAACCGTAAAAAGGCGATCCGCGAGGCCCTCGACGACGCGGCCCAATCAAAGGTCAACGCAGAAAACAGGTACCAAGAGGTCACCGCGAAGTTCTTAAAAGCCAAAAAGGAGATCGAGGATCTCAAGACAGCATTTACCGAGGAGGGACGGAAGGAGCGTCAAAGGCTCATAGAAAACGGGGAAAAGGAGGCGGAGAAGATCCGAATTCAGGCCGAAAAAAGCCTGGAACATGAGCTGACAAAGGCAAAGCTGGCCATTAAAACCGAGACCGTGGATTTGGCGGTAAATATCGCCGAGGATATCTTGAAAAAAAATATAAAGAAAAAAGATGTTTCCAGAATGACCCAGGAATATATTGAAAAGACCGTCAAGCTGACATGATTCAAGAAACCGTTGCAAGGAAATACGCCCGCGCCCTCATGGAGCTCGCCGTGGAAGACGGCAAGGAGGAGCGATACGGAAAAGAGATACTCTCCTTCTCCACTGTGCTTAAGAGCGACAAAAAGCTCTGGAATTTCTTTATCGGGCCTTCAGGATCGTTGGAGATCAAAAGGGACGCCCTGGAGAAGATCCTGCCGAAACTGAAGTTTTCCAAAGTGGTAAATAACTTCATCCGGCTGCTGTTGGACAAGGAGCGGCTATCGTTCATAGGAGACATCGTTGAAATTTATAACTCCCTATTGGACGAGGCAAAGGGGAGGGTCAGGGCCAAGATAGTGAGCGCCTCCCCCCTGACGAAGGCGGAGGTCAACAAGATTGTAAAGGGGCTCACGGTCGCCGTCGGCAAGGAGATAGTCGCCGACGTCGACATCGATCCCGAAATAATCGGCGGTATCGTCGCCCACGTGGGCGGCTTGGTATTTGACGGAAGCATAAAGACCCAGCTCGAAAATATTAGTTATAATCTTAAAAAGGGATACGTTAATTGATATGGAAATCAAGGCCGAAGAGATAAGCAGTATCTTAAAGAAGCAGATTCGAGACTACGAAAAGAAGCTCGAAATTTCCGAAACCGGTACCATACTCTATGTCGGTGACGGCATCGCCAGGATACACGGCCTCGAAAACGCCATGGCGGGGGAGCTCTTGGAGTTTCCGGGGGAGCTCACCGGCATCGTCCTGAACCTCGAGGAGGACAACGTGGGCGCCGCCGTTTTCGGCGAGGACTGGCATATAAAGGAAGGCGATACCGTAAAGAGGACCGGCCGCATCGCGGAGGTCCCCGTGGGAGACGCCCTCCTGGGCAGGGTCGTCAACGCCCTGGGGCAGCCCATAGACGGGAAGGAGCCGATAAAGACGAAGGACTTCCTCCCCATCGAGGTCAAGGCCCCCGGCATCGTATACCGCCAGCCGGTAAAGGAACCCCTCCAGACGGGGATCAAGGCGATCGACTCGATGACGCCCATCGGGAGGGGACAGAGGGAGCTGATCATCGGCGACCGTCAGACCGGAAAGACCGCCATAGCCATAGACACGATCTTGAATCAGCGGGATATGGACGTGATCTCGATCTACGTTGCCATTGGTCAGAAGCGCTCCACGGTGGCCCGGGTGGTGGATATCCTGAACAAGTTCGGGGCCATGGAAAAGACCATCGTGGTGGCGGCAACGGCATCGGAACCCGCCCCGCTCCAGTTTATCGCCCCATATTCCGGCGTCACCATGGGTGAGTATTTCAGGGACAACGAGAGACACTCCCTTATCATCTACGACGATCTTTCAAAGCACGCCGTGGCGTATCGACAGCTCTCCCTCCTCCTTAGGAGGCCCCCCGGTAGAGAGGCGTATCCGGGGGACGTCTTCTACCTCCACTCGAGGCTTTTAGAGAGGGCGGCCAAGCTTTCGGACGACAAGGGGGGCGGTTCCCTCACGGCCCTTCCGATAATCGAGACCCAGGCGGGAGACGTCTCCGCGTACATCCCGACAAACGTTATCTCGATTACCGACGGCCAGATATTCCTCGAATCGGACCTATTCTATTCCGGCGTGCGTCCGGCCATCAACGTGGGACTCTCCGTCTCCCGGGTCGGCGGCAGCGCCCAGATAAAGGGGATGAAACAGGTGGCCGGCTCTTTAAGGCTTGACCTCGCCCAGTACAGGGAGATGGCCGCGTTCGCCCAGTTCGGTTCCGACCTCGACAAGGCGACCCAGGCCCAGCTCTCCCGGGGTAGCAGGCTCGTGGAGATACTGAAACAGCCCCAGTACAAGCCGCTGCCGGTGGAAAAGCAGGTCCTCATCATCTTCGCCGCCACAAACGGCTTCGTGGACGAATACCCGGAAGAGGTGCTGAACAAGTACGAGGAAGACCTCTACAGCTACATGGAGACAAAAAATCCCAAGATATTAAAAGAGATAAGGGATAAGGGAGCGCTCACGAGCGAGCTCGAAAGACAGCTCTCCAAGATACTGACAGATTTCAAGAACATCTTTATAGTCTAACATTGCTATGAAGCCCGACAGTGATTTAGAAAGCGATTTAAAAACGATATAACGGCGACCTTATGGCAAACCTCAAAGATATACGTAAACGGATACTCTCGGTAAAGAGCACCCAGCAGATCACCAGCGCCATGAAGATGGTCGCCGCGGCCAAGCTTAAAAAGGCCCAGGATAGGATAGAAAGGGCAAGGCCCTACGCCGACAAGATGATGGAGGTGCTGGCGAGCGTCTCCTTGAGGACCAGTCCGGATGCACACCCCCTCCTGAAGCGAAGAACGCCTGAGAAGGTGATGCTTGTAATCTTCACCTCCGACAAGGGTCTCTGCGGCGCCTTCAACCAAAACATCATCAAAGCCACGGAACTGTTCGTCAAGGAGAACAGGAAGAGATACTCCGAGATTCAATTTACCATCATCGGCAAAAAGGGGTACGACTATTTCAAGAAAAGGGACATTCAAATACATAAGGACTATGTAGGTATTTCGGGAAGGGTCGATTTTGATCTCGCAGGGAATATCTCCGTCGATATGAAGGATGGGTTCCTGTCTGAGGTGGTCGACGAGATTTATCTCATGTACAACAGGTTCGTCTCCGCAATAAGCCAGGAGATAGTCTTCGATCGTCTCCTCCCCATAGTCCCCCTCAAGGTGCCGGACGGTGAGATGGCCCTAGAACATATCTTCGAGCCATCAGAATCGGAGATACTGGACGACATCCTGGTCAAAAATATCGCGATACAGGTCTTCAGATCGCTTCTGGAATCGGAGGCCTCGGAGCTGGGGGCAAGGATGACCGCCATGGACAGCGCCACGTCCAACGCCGAGGAGATGATAGAAAAGCTGACCATGCAGTACAATCGCGCCCGTCAGGAGACCATCACCAGAGAGCTTATAGAGATTGTCGGGGGGGCAGAGGCGCTGTAAACAGTGAGCTCATATTGACGGGGGGGTTGGGAAGCTTTTATTTATTTTAGCTTTAGCGATTGCGGAGAGACGGGAGGGGCAGGAGAAACCGTTTTTTAGCCACATTCGATAAGTACGGGGGAAGGCGGTTTTTATTGGACCAATGAGGAAAACCGAAAACATTTTTTTATTTTAGGATTCTTTTTTGTATTTCAGAAGCAGAGGAGCCGTTTCCCTACACAATAAATATCTCGATGTTCTTCTGGTATTTGTAATTCGGCGGCTTTTTCAGATTTTTTCACATTCAAGTTACGATGTCTAAGGAGGTCGTTGTTTAGAGATGAACGAAGGTAAAATTATTCAGGTTATCGGTCCTGTTGTGGATGTCTTCTTCCCGGATAAGCTTCCGGAGATATATACCGCCATCAGGCTGACCAATCCCTCCATCGACGACAGGGAGGGGAATCTGGTGGTCGAGGTTTCCCAGCACCTGGGCGACAACGTCGTACGCTGTATAGCGATGGACAGCACGGAGGGCCTGGTCAGGGGAATGGTCGGTGTCGATACCGGGGAGCACATAACGGTTCCCGTCGGAGAGGGCACTCTGGGCAGGATCATGAATGTTATCGGAGATCCGGTGGATGAGCTCGGCCCCATCGAGACTAAAGATCGTTGGCCCATCCACCGTCCAACCCCGGAATTCGTCGAACAGGACGTCTCCGTTGAAGCCTTCGAGACGGGAATCAAGGTGGTCGACCTTTTGGCTCCGTATCCGATGGGGGGAAAGGTCGGGCTCTTCGGGGGCGCCGGCGTGGGGAAAACAGTCTTCATCATGGAGCTTATCCACAACATCGCCGTCCACCACGGCGGATTCTCCATATTCGCGGGGGTAGGCGAGAGGACAAGGGAGGGTAACGACCTCTGGCTGGAGATGAAGGAGAGCAAGGTAATCGACAAGACGGCGCTGGTCTACGGTCAGATGAACGAGCCCCCGGGAGCGAGGGCGAGGGTCGCCCTCTCCGCGCTCACCGTCTCCGAGTACTTCAGGGACGTGGAGGGGCAGGACGTCCTCCTCTTCATCGACAACATCTTCAGGTTCACCCAGGCGGGAAGCGAGGTCTCGGCACTGCTGGGCCGAATGCCCTCCGCCGTCGGCTATCAGCCGACCCTCGCAACGGAGATGGGTGAGCTTCAGGAGAGGATCACCTCCACCAGCAAGGGCTCCATCACCTCGGTGCAGGCTATTTACGTCCCCGCGGACGACCTTACCGACCCGGCGCCCGCAACTACGTTCGCCCACCTCGACGCCACGACGGTCCTCTCGAGGCAGATATCGGAGCTCGGTATCTACCCCGCGGTCGACCCCCTCGACTCTACGTCGAGGATCCTGGACCCCCAGGTTGTGGGCGAGGAGCACTATAAGGTAACCAGGGACGTCCAGCTCGTCCTCCAGAAGTATAAAGACCTCCAGGACATCATCGCCATCCTCGGAATGGACGAGCTCTCCGAAGACGATAAGCTCATCGTCTCCAGGGCCAGAAAGATTCAGAGGTTCCTCTCCCAGCCGTTTTTCGTCGCCGAGGAGTTTACGGGAACCCCGGGAAAATACGTCCCCCTCGATGAGACGATCCGGGGATTCAAGGAGGTCGTCGAAGGAAAGCACGACGATATCCCGGAGCAGGCTTTCTACATGGTCGGCGGGATAGAAGAGGTGATCGAGAGGGCCAAGTCTCTCTCCGGGTAATTTCCGCCCCTTCGAGAGGGCGAACGACACTCCGGCGGACGAAAGATTTTAGAGAGGCACCCAGAGATACAAAAATATCCGGGTCTCTCTATCGAAACGGAGCTTTTTGACCAAGAGGTGGATTTTTAATCCTAAATCGGAAGAACTGAAGAGATGGCAATTCAACTCGAAATAATAACGCCGGACAAGATCGTCGCCAGCGAGGAGGCGGAAAAGATAGTTTGCCCCGGGATCGAGGGGGAGTTCGGCGTACTTCCGGGGCACGTCCCCTTAATGACGAAGCTCAAGACCGGCGAGATGAGCTACTACGGCACCGAAAGCAAAAGAGATCACTATCTTGTGGTCACCACAGGGTACGTCGAGGTAACGAAAAACAAGGTCACAATCCTCGCCGATTGGTGTATAAGGTCGAGAGATATTGACAAGGTTCAGGCAGAAATCGACCTCAACAAAGCGGAGGAGGTACTAAAGACGGCCGAAAAGGACTCCGAGGAGTATCTGAAGGCGAAGGACGACCAGCTCCTTGCAAAGACAATCTTAAAGCTCTGGGAGAAGATAGGGTAGGGGGTGAATCCCGGCCGACAGACGAAAGGAGGGGGGGAAGGGGGAAAAATTTGGGGAGTGCTGTTTATGCAGGGGATGTCTTGGGGCATTCCCGTTTTTCATATGGCGATATGGGAATTACATCAATCACCCGATCCGCCGTCCTTAAAAATTAGACCCGACTCTCGATACAGGCCCCTCCACCAACGCTGCCCCTTCAAAAATTACTATATCATCCGACAGGTAATGAAAGAGACCTTCAGCGCCGCCGCTGAGAGGGCCACCATTTTGGATTCAATGTATTTCCCACATTGAAGTTTTCTTTAGGTTATCCCGTCCTCTAAATGCCCGATCACCGCTTAACTCTTTTTAGGGTAAGACACCATTCTACTGCCTAAATACAACGACCTTTCATAACCAATGACGTTCGGCCGTCCCCCCTAATTTAATGGGAATCCTCTCCCCGATTAAAAGACATCCCGATCCAGGCTCCTGTACTGGACCGCCTCGGCCAGGTGGGAGGGCGTTATATCCTCATCGCCGCCGAGGTCCGCTATGGTCCTCGACACCTTTATAATCCTCGTATACGCCCTGGCGGAGAGGTTGAGTTTATTCATAACCCTCTCGAGGAAATTCCTGCACTCCGAAGACAACGGCGCGAATATCTCCAGGTCCTTCTGGGGCATGTCGGAGTTGAAGAAGTAGGGACGGTCTTTGAACCTCTCGTACTCTATCTTGCGAACGGCGTTTATCCTGTTTCTGATCGACGCCGAATTCTCAGACGGCCTCTCCGCAAGCTCCCTGTACTTCACCGCCGGAACCTCGATGTGGATGTCGATCCTGTCCATTAGGGGCCCCGATATCCTCTGCCTGTACTGCCTGACACGGTTAAGGTTGCAGGTGCACTCGTTGTTTCTGTCCCCGAAATAACCGCAGGGGCAGGGATTCATCGCGGCGATAAACATGAACCTGGACGGATACGTTATGCTCGTCAGGGCCCTTGATATCGTGACTTTTCCGTCCTCGAGAGGCTGCCGCAGCACCTCCAGGGCGTTCTTCTTGAACTCCGGTATCTCGTCCAGGAAGAGCACGCCGTTGTGGGCAAGGCTCACCTCGCCCGGATTCGGGATATTCCCCCCGCCTATGAGCCCCACGTCCGATATGGTGTGGTGGGGAGACCTGAAGGGCCTCGTGGCAACGATGGGCCTTCCGTCCATCTTTCCCGCTATGCTGTGGATCTTTGTGGTCTCCAGCGACTCCTCGAAGCTCATCTCCGGCAGGACACTCGACACCCTCCGGGCGAGCATACTCTTCCCCGCCCCGGGCGGGCCTATCATAATGAGATTGTGTCCGCCGGCGGAGGCGACTTCCAAGGCCCTCTTTGCGTGGCTCTGGCCCCTTACCTCCGAGAAATCGACTTCGTAGGCCTTGTTCTCGTTGAAGATCTCTTCCCGATCCACCCTCTTGGGTGGTATCGTTAGCTCCCCCCTGAAAAAGTCCACCCCCTCCTTGAGATTCATTATCGGTATTACGTCGATACCCTCCACGAAGGCCGCCTCCCCGGCATTATCGGCGGCGACCATAATGCCGGAAAATCCCCCGTCCCTCGCCGCCAGCGCCATCGGCAGGATGCCTTTTATCGACTTGAGGCCTCCGTCGAGGGAGAGCTCGCCGACGAGGATATATTTGAGGGGAGCCTCCTTCGGAATCTTCCCCGACGCCGCGAGGATGGCGACCGCCATCGGCAGGTCAAACGCCGACCCTTCCTTTTTGATGTAGGCTGGGGCGAGATTTACGGTAATCTTCTTTTGTGGGAAATCGAATCCGGAGTTTTTTACGGCGGCCTTGATCCTGTCCTTGCTCTCCTTCACGGCGGCATCCGGAAGCCCCACGGTGGAAAAGAGGGGCAGGCCGCCGGCAAGATCGACCTCTACATCTACGATGTAGGCGTCAATCCCCAAGACAGCGCTGCTCTTTACGAGAGAAAGCATGAGTGTGGGTTAAAAATTTCCCGCCATGTGAAGAAAGGCCTTGATCTTTTCGTTGGTCTCCCTCAGACGGGCGGAAAATGTTCTCACAAAGGACCAGAGGATTTTATACGCTATGTCCTTGTCGAAAAAGAGGAGGTCGTCGAAGTCCTTCTTGGAGATTACGAGAAACTCGGTATCTTCATGGACTATCAGATCGGCGGACCTCGGGGCGTCGTCTATAAGGGCCATCTCACCGAAGTATTCCCCCTTTTCGAGGATGGTCAACGCCTCCTCTCCGGCCCCACCGATAGACTGGCTCACCCTGACGGAGCCGCTGCGGATGATATAGAATTTGTCCCCCTTGTCCCCCTCTTTAAACAGGGCATGGTCCTTTGGAAATTTCTCCTCCGATACTATCCCCGCAACCTTTGCGAGCTCCTCGTCGTTCAGGTCTTCAAACAGATAAATACTCTTGAGAATTTCCGGTTCCATTCAAACACCTCATAATTACCAACAACATATATCAGAGATGGGCCTCTAATTCAATCTAAAAAACGGCTTTGGCACAAAAAATGGGGCCGGGGGGGAGGAAAAAATGGCTTTACACCAACTTTTCTCTTTGTTATATTTACTCCATGGAACCGATGGAGCAAATCAAGCTCTTGGAGGCAAAGCTGTCCGATCTCAAGGCGGAATACGACAAGTACTTTTCCGGCGTTGAGAGGATCGAGCCCACCAAGCTGAAGGGAGAGGTGCAGAGAATCGTCCGGCGACTGAGTACCCTCTATGTCAACAACACCGCAATTCGGTTCAGAAAAGACAACGTGATCGCCCAATACAACTCCTACAACCAGTACTGGAACAGGATCTTAAGACAGATAGAGGAGGGGACCTACGTTCGGGACGTCTTCAAGGCGGACTACAGGGACAGGATAAAATCTACTAACTCCCATACCGGCCGCCCCCCCTCCCAGGGCGGAGGGATGCCGGCAGGAAAAGCGGCACAACCGTCCGGGTCGGGATCAAGGGAGTTTGAGGGTGTATTTGAAAACCTCCTGAAGACGAAAGAGAGGCTCGGCGAGTCCACCGCGGACATCGACTACGACGTCCTCTCTTCAAACCTGAAGAAGCAGTCGGACGCGATCAAGAAGAGGTACAAGGTCTCCCGCGTCGACTTTGCCGTGGAGGAAAAAGACGGCAAGGCGATTATAAAGGCGCTTCCCAAAAAATAATATTCCCCCCTCCCCCCCTTCCTCTCTTCTACTACGGCCATTTTAAACCGCGGCTGTTTCTGAACTTCAGCGGCGGTTCCCCAATCCGCCAACGACCTGAAACCGCCCCGTTTCGGCTTAAAACAATTCTCTCCCCGACCTCATCCCGCGGTTAACCGCCCCCCCTACATCGACCAACCCAAAGACCCACCGGCCTTTATGTCCCTCAACTGCATAGAAAAGCGTGAAATCTATCTCCCTTCACTCCCACGCAAACCGAGAAATACGGTACCCTGCTTATACTCATTTTTAATTCCCCGCCGTCACCTGAAACCGAAATCCCAAGAAATATCGAATAGCCGTCCCCCCTCCCACAACAGCACCTTTAGTAACCGTTACCTTCACAGAAATAAACGTTCTTTGCCCGCTATAACCAATAAAGCGATCCGACACTACGGACAATCCCTCTCAAGTCTTCCGTTTTGCAATCACAGATTTGCCCCGACCCTTAAGACAGGTGAATCTTCCTTCCCTTCCAGAGGATCCCCTGCTTGCTCATCACGACCAGCATCGCCCTGATAAACATCCCGACCCAGATGAGGGCCCCAAGGGGTAGAAATATGGCCTCGCCGAAGGTCAGGCCGAAGCTGCCCACGGCGGTTAAAAACATGATGATTCCGAACAGTATTTGGACAATCGGCGCGATAAGCTGGGGCCCGGCAAATTCCGCGGTGAAGGGGAGGGCCAGAATCTTAATCGCCGGAAAGACGAAAAGGGAGAAATATAGGACGGCCAGGAGCATCGACCCGATGAGCGTCCTGTTCGCCATCGAGTAGAGGTATCTGGTAAGCCCCTCCCAGAGATCGGGGGGCTTTCCGTGAACCTTCGCCTTAGCCAGGGACGCCCCGGACAGGAGGCGTATCTTCCCCCCTTTTTTCTTCATAGCCCTGGCCAGCGCCACCCCCTCCCTTATGCTCTCGCTTCCGGAGCTGTGCCCCCCTATCCTCTTGTAGGCCCCCCGCTCGATCATCATGCACTGTCCGTGGGCGTAGGCGGCCAACGGCTCCCAGGGCCAGTCCATGGCGTAGGATGGAAACAACAGAAAGAGGTGAAAATATTTAAAGGGCGCCAAAATACCCTCGATAAATCCTTCCTTGATCTGAAAGGGGATCATGGAGACTATGCCCGCGCCCCTCTTCTTCGCCGCGGATACCATCATTGTCAGCGCCTTTCTGTTCAAGACAACGTCCGCGTCCATAAAGAGGAGATACTTCCCGCGGGAGGCCTGGGCGGCCTGAAAGGAGGCGTAGGGCTTTCCAATCCAGTGGGGGGCGATCTCCCTCCCCCGCGCCAGCCTGATTCGGTCGTTGTTTGAGGCTATCTCGTTTGCCACCTGAAGGGTGCTGTCGGTGGAGGAGTCGTCCACAACGATTACCTCGAACCGGGGGTGGTCCTGGGCCGCCAGGGCGTTGAGACACGCCTTGATGTTCTTGGCCTCGTTCCTCGTCGGAATAAGGACCGAAACCGAGGGCAGGGCGTCCCTCACGAGGGTCTCCGTGGGCTCCTTTATCCTGAGCTTATTCATTATCACGTTTACGAAGAGCAATACGGTCAAGATAAAAAGCAATAAGTCGAAAAATGATACATATTCCATCTTAATCCCCAGAATTTCCCTATTCGATGATTTTCCTTAATAATAACCCAAAGAACCGTTTTCGGTCAACTCTTTTTAGCCTGAAAAAAATAGGCGTTGAAACATTGTAACGACCCCGGCGATATCGACGGCGTACTGCAGAACGCCCCGGAAAGGAGACGATCGCATCTAACATGAATCCGAAGCGAAGGCACCGGTTCTCGGCCGATATGTCGTCCTTTTCCTTGATATGCTTTTTGGAGAGGTTGCCCGCCCCTACAGTTCAGCTGGTATATCATAATATTAGGGATATTCGGCATAAAAAGGCCTTATAGATGCCGCGAAATTTATGGCATTATTGAAAATTTTCTTTTTCAAGCTAGAAATAATCCACTCTTTTCCCCTTATTTGGTTGATAATATAAATGAAATGCTATATACTGGTAAAATTATAATGAAAATCTAAACAGATTTCATTTGTGACATCCAGCACAGACCGAACGGCCCGATTGGATTTATAAAAGGATATAACAGAAAGGTGGGTCGGCATTTTTGTGGGGTCGACAGTTTCTACAAATCTATCGGGACTCGACGCCACGCTTGGACTTGTGATGGATGCGGGAACATTTTTGGCTTTGACCGAAATCAGGGGGATAGACAGGATATGAAAGCATTAAGCGCCGCAGGTCTCTTCAAGGACTACCCAAGGGTAAGGGCGTTGTCGAATCTGGACCTTCAAGTTGAAGAGGGAGAGATATTCGGATTTCTCGGGCCGAACGGGGCCGGCAAGACCACGTTTGTCAAGATACTTTTGGGTCTTGTATTCCCCACCTCCGGGGATGTCTCCGTTTTCGGTCTCCCCGTCGGAGGTAAAGAGATGAGGAGGAAGATCGGGTACCTTCCGGAGAACATGAGGCTTCACGGCTTCCTGAAGGGGCACGAGTTTCTCGACCTCGCGGGGAGGCTTTACGGACTGCCGTCGTCCGAGCGGAAGGCGGAGATAGAGAGATATCTCGATATCATGGGCCTTACCGAGGCCGCCGGGAGGCCGCTCAGGGAGTACTCCAAGGGGATGCTCCAGCGGATAGGAATAGCCCAGGCCCTCATCCACAACCCGGAGCTGCTCCTTTTGGACGAGCCCACCTCCGGTCTCGACCCCATCGGGACGAAAGAGGTGAGGGATATAATATTGGAGGAGAAGAAAAAGGGCAAGACCGTATTTATAAACTCCCACCTGCTGTCCGAGATCGAGCGAACCTGCGACAGGGTGGCGATCCTGAACAAGGGAAAGCTGGTCAAGACAGGAAATTTGGGCGAGCTCTCCGAAAACGTCCCCACTATCCTGGTCGAAGTGGAAGAGGAATCGCAAAAACTCATGAAGGGATTGGCAAAAGTATCAAAGGTCGTATGGGTCAAAGACAACAAATACCACCTGACCCCCAAGGACAAAAACACCAAGGCGGCGATCCCCGAGATAATCGTCAAGGCGGACGCCAGGTTGGTCACCATCACGGAGGAGAAGGAGTCTCTGGAGGATATATTCTATCGTGTCGTTAAAGAGGAGGAGGGAAATTGAAACAGACATCGGCTACTATAGGCAATGAAACAAAGGAAGGATTGAGAGACAAGTTGTTCCATATCCTCCTCGTCGTCGCCCTCTTCTTGAAACAAATATTGGCTGTCGCGGGCAATACAATAAAGGAAGGATTAAGAAACAAGCTTTTTTACATCCTCCTCGGTGTCGCGCTCCTGTTCCTCCTGTTGGCCCGGGGATGTATGTCGGGGGATATGCAGATCCAGTCGAGGCAGCTCACCCCTGACGAGGTTGCGGCCTTTGGAACCACAATAGGTTTTCACGTTATCATCTTCTGGGGACTTACCCTGGCGGGGCTTCTCTCTATGGGGGCGCTTCTGGGGGATATCGAGACTGGCGTAATCACGGTCTTCATCTCGAAGCCGATCTCACGTTTCCAGTATCTGGTGGGGAAATTTGTGGGGATATCGGCCGTGGTCCTCCTCAACATCGCCATACTGGGGGCGGGGTTCTTTCTTCTGGCATACCTGAAGGCGGGGACCTGGCCCTTTGAGCTTTTTATCGCCCTTGGGGTCTTTACGCTGAACGTCTTCATGTTGATCTCCTTTATCTTCCTCGTCTCCCTTGCAACGGCCAGGATTATCGCCATGGTGTTCGGGATCGTGGGATACATCTTCAGCGTAGGGATCGACATCCCCTTCTACTTTGACGCCATCAGAAAAGGCATGGAGGAATCGGGGTCGGTGGTCACATTGACAATTTTCAAGGTCCTCTACTTCGCCTTTCCCCAGTGGGGCTCGACGCAGTTTTACGCCGCTTCCTTCGTAAGCGACTTATTCGGAAATTCCGTAATGTCATTCTGGCCGGCGATTCACACCCTTGTATACACCATTTTATTCTGGCTCCTTATGGTCCTCTTCTTCATGAGAAAGGAATTTTGATTTTAAATCTAACATCGAGGTACAATAAGGCTCAAGTAGAGGGTTAAATCAATACCGTCACTTCCTTTTTGAGGAGATTGAAAAACCTGTTTCTTTTTGGCGTCTTGGGAGCCTTTTGGCCCGATCGGCATTAAAGGGGAAGGCTTTAGATTATAAAAAAACTTGTAGGCAACAAGACCTCAACGGGATTTGACATATAGCCGTATGTTATTATATATATTTTGTAATCGATTTTACAAATAGGCCATGTCAACGCAAGAAACGACTTTTAGGGGAAACCTCAAAGACATCCCCTTCCCGAAGCTCCTTTCGGAGATTTACGGAATGGGCATCAGCGGTAACCTCACCCTGAGCAGGGGCAAGGTTAAGAAGGATATCTACGTCAGTCACGGGATGCCCTTAAAAGTCGGCTCCAACCTCCTGCAGGAAGTCCTCGGCAGATATCTCGTCAAGGTCGGCAAGATCACCGAAGAACAATATCAGAGGACCTTGAAGATCGCCTTTGAAAACAAGACGATGCACGGCTCCGTTATGTTGAAAAATTCCCTCCTAACGGATTCAGAGCTCAGGAAATATCTAAAAAACCAATCTCTATACAAGCTTCTAAACCTCTTCAAATGGATTGACGGAGACTATTCCTTTGTGAAGAGGGATTTGGCCCCAAAGGGCGGCGACCTCGATGGAATCTCCATGCCGGCGATTATTATAAGGGGAATAAAGTGGGGTTATTCCCTCGACAGGATTATAAAGGCGATGGGGCCCTACAATAACTACTACCTGTACCCAGGCGAAAGCAAACTCTTTTCTAAAAACACGATGGCTTTAAACTCCCAAGAGGAGTGGTTGATAAACATGGTCGACGGCACCCGCACGGTAAAAGAGACCATTCAGATGTCCCCCTTGGAGTTCATCGAATCAAACAAGCTGCTCTACGCATCGATAATAATGCATATACTCGACGTAAAGGATTGTCCGTCGTCCTCCCCTTTGTGCTTTGAGGAGGCGGAAAAACAGGACGAGCTCTCTACGAAGATCCTCAAGGTGTACCAGAAGATGGCGAGCCAAAACCATTTCGAGGTCCTTGGCGTCGATCAGAACGCCCCCCTCCCCGATATAAAAAAGGCTTATCTTCAACTCGCAAAGAAGTATCACCCCGATTCGATCCCCCAGGATGTGCTGCCGATGGTGGAGAAAACGGCAAACAGGATCTTCGACACCGTAAACAAGGCGTACCGGGTCCTCTCAAACGAAGAGGAGAGAAATCAATACATCCGTTCCATGTCCGCCCCCGAGGAGAACATGACCGAATCGAAGCTTCAGGACGTCACAAACGCGGAGCTCCAGTTTCAAAAAGGGAAGATATATCTGAAAAAGAAGGACTTTCGCAACGCCAAAGAGGCCTTTAAGTGGTCCGTTAAGCTCGTGCCGGACGAGGGGGAGTATCTGGCGTACCTCGGCTGGGTACTGTTCCTCTCTGCGGAAAACAAAAAGGGCGGGGATGCGGTCAAGGCGATTACATACATAAAAAAGGCCTCTGCGTTGAATCCCTCTATTGAAAGCCCCTTCATTTTTTTGGGGATGATTTATAAAGTGCAGAATCTGAAGGACGTGGCGATGCTTCAATTTAAAAAGGCCCTGGAGATAAATCCCGACTCCGTTGAGGCACAGCGGGAGTTAAAGGCTTTAAGCGGCATGAAATCGAGAGAAGTGAATAAGGGATTATTCGGCAAAAGGAAAGAATAAGGGAGTATTATATGGTTGAAAAAGTTTCAAAAATATGGATGGACGGCAAGCTCATACCGTGGGATGAGGCCAACGTCCATATCCTAACCCACACACTACATTACGGCCTCGGCGTTTTCGAGGGCATCCGCTGTTACAAGTGCAGCGACGGGAGATCTGCCGTCTTCAGGTTGAGGGAGCACGTGGAGCGGCTATTCGGATCGGCCAAGATCACTTTCATAGACATCCCGTACTCCGTGGACGATATCGCCGAAGCCATTATCGAGACGCTCAAGGTAAACAACATGGAAGAGGGTTACATAAGGCCCATCGTCTTTATAGGTGACGGTGCCATGGGCGTTCATCCGCAAAGTAATCCCATCAGGACCGCTATAGTGGTCTGGAAGTGGGGCGCCTATCTGGGTGACGACGGCCTCACGAAGGGGATCAGGGTAAAGACCTCATCTTTCAGCAGACACCACGTAAACACGAGCATGACGAAATCGAAGACCTGCGGTTACTACGTCAACTCCATACTCGCGAAGCTCGAGGTAACAAGGGCCGGTTACGACGAGGCATTAATGCTCGACACGGACGGGTATGTCTCCGAGGGGAGCGGTGAAAATATCTTTATCGTAAAGGATAACAAGATAAAGACAACTCCTTTAACATCCGTCTTGAACGGTATAACGAGAGACGCCATCATTAAATTGGCCAAAGACTTAGGGTATACCGTTTCGGAAGAGAGGTTTACCAGAGACGAGGTCTATACCGCGGACGAGGCCTTTTTTACAGGAACGGCGGCGGAGGTAACCCCGATCAGGGAGATCGACGACAGGGCTATCGGAAACGGAGCCGCCGGCTCGATAACCAAGAAGCTCCAAAAAGCCTTTTTCGATTCGGTAAAGGGAGACAACAAGAAATACGAAAGCTGGCTCACTTACCTATAATCCTTTAAAATACGGGCCTAGAGGAAGAGCGTTACATATTGCATATTGATATTGCATATTAATATCGGCCTTGTAAGTTTTATTGGCATTTTTATCTACCCGTACGGGATACTCTGTCCTTGAAGTCGTGTTTAATAGAAGATGTTTTGACTTATCTTCAGGGGGCGACTTAACGCCCCATTTTTATTGACGAGAGACAAGATGACTTTGGAGGAGATCCGTTTCGGCCCCGTACTGTTGATTCCGGGAGACAACTCGGGGAGATATCCCTTCTGCCACTCCCTCTATATAGAAGGGAAAACGAGGGTGATAATCGATCCGGCGTCCAACCGGGAGCACCTGACCGAAATAAAAAACGGCCCCGGCGTTGACCAGGTCTGGCTCACCCACTACCACGAGGACCACTTCACCCACCTGGATCTCTTCTCCGACACCGAGCTTTGGATGTCCGATTTGGACGCCCCCGCCATGGAGGAGATGGAAAAACTCCTCTATTTCTACGAGCTTGACGAAAGCGACACACACGATCTCTGGGTAAATTACTTGGTCGACTTTTTCAACTACGCTCCCCGCAAGGTGGAGGGCCGATTCGAGGAGGGAGATGACGTAGAGATCGACCTCGGAGGCGTTGTGGTCAAGGTCATACCGACCCCCGGCCACACCGCCGGAAATGTATCGTTTTTCTTAGAGGATCCGGGCCTACTCTTCATCGGCGATTACGATCTTCAGAAGTTCGGCCCCTGGTACGGCGACAGGTACTCGAGCATCGAGGAGACGATAGAGTCCGTCAACAAGCTCAGGGAGATCCCGGCCAAGGTGTGGATTCCCTCCCACGGCAAGGATATCTATGATTCCGATCCGGGGGATCTCTGGGACAGGTACCTGTCTGTTATCGACACGAGGGAGGCAAAACTTCTCGATTTATTGTCCGAGCCGCGCACCATGCAGGAGATAGTGGACGCAAGGATCGTCTATAAAAAGTCGTTGGAGCCGAAGCTCTTCTTCGACTTCGGGGAGTGGGCCCTGATAAAGAAACACCTTGAAGGGCTAATAAAGAGTGGGGCAGTAAAAGAAGAGGGGGACCGCTTCGTGAGGGTTTGAGGGGTCTTAATAGCCTTTCGCCCTTCCCCCCTTGTTTAAACGAGATACTTAAAATTCTGATTGCCGTTGAAACTCATGTCTTTCCGGCTTTATTCTCCCCCCTCTCCCCCTCCCTCTGCGATTTCAGTTCAGCCGATTTGAGCCTCCAACTCTATCGAAAACCAATGTTGGCAATATTCAGCTAAAAAACCAACCAAGTCTTCGCCGCATTTCATATTGGCACGACCTTAATACGAGAGCAGTTCCACTCCTTTTCACTATTCAGCCGCCTCAAGATACATTTGACCCCCGGTTGCCCGTGGAATGCGGCTTATGATCATACGTAGTCGAAGACCTTGTTTATCGCCTCTTGAACCTTTTCGCCGTTCGGGCCGCCCGCCTGGGCCATGTCCGGGCGCCCTCCGCCTTTGCCGCCGACCACCTCGGCCATCCCCTTTATTATCTCCCCCGCCTTGTAGGTGTCGGTGATGTCCTTCGTCACCGAGACGAGGAGGATCGCCTTTCCGCCGGAGTTTGATCCCAGGGCCACTATCCCCTTTTTGAGGCGGTCTTTTACCTTGTCGGAAAACTCCCGGAGGGACTTCGGGTCCATGTCTTCGATCACCCTCGCCACCACCTTTATCCCGTCCCTCTCCTTAGCGCCGTCGATCATGTCGGAGACAGATAGGGTCGACGCGCCGCTCTTCAGCCTCTCAACCTCCTTTGTCAGCGTCTTGACCTGATTCAGGAGCTTCTCTATCCTCGTCGGGGAATCTTTCGGGGTCGTCTTCAATATCTCGGTGATCTCGGCGAGTATCGCCTCCTCTTCCCTTATATGCCTTACGGCGGCCTCTCCCGTCAACGCATCGATTCTCCTTATGCCGGAGGCTATGGAGCCCTCGTGCACTATCTTGAAGGTGCCGATCTCCCCGGTGGTGTCGGTGTGGGTGCCGCCGCACAGCTCCATGGAGACTCCGGGGATGCTGATCGTCCTCACATCGTCGCCGTATTTCTCCCCGAAGAGGGCGATTGCGCCCGCCTCGATCGCCTTGTCGTATGGGAGGCTCTTTACGGCGACGCTGTGGTTCTCTCTTATCTCCTCGTTTACTATATCCTCGATTTTGTCCAGCTCGTTTCTCGAGACCTGGCCGTAGTGGGTATAGTCGAAGCGGAGCCTCTCCGGGGAGACGAGGGAGCCTGACTGTTTCACGTGGTCGCCCAGGACCTTTCTCAGCGCCGCGTGGAGGAGGTGCGTCGCGCTGTGGTTGGCCTCGGTCCTGTCTCTAAGGTCAGTGTTTACCTTGAGCGTAACCTCGTCTCCTACCTTTGCCTCCCCCTTTTTTACGGCTCCCATGTGAACGATGAGGCTCCCGGCCGGGTTTTCCGTCCTCTTAACCTCGAATAGGAGGGACTTCGTCTCGATCGTGCCGGTGTCTCCCACCTGCCCCCCCATCTCGGCGTAAAACGGGGTGTTCTCCGTCACTATCCCCACCTCATCGCCGTCTTCCCCCGATTTTACCGATTTTACCGTCTTGTCGCCCCTAACAATCGACACTATCTTCGATTTCAGGGCGGTATCGTCGTACCCCACAAAGGAGGAGCCGACCCCCTCTGACACGAGCTTCATGTAGACCTCGGCGACCTTCTCGTCCCCCGAACCCTTCCAGGCGGCCTTGGACTTGTCCCTTTGTTTTTCCATCGCCTCCTCGAAGCCGCCGATGTCTATCTCTATATCCTCGCCCTTTATTATGTCCTGGGTGAGATCCAAGGGGAAACCGTACGTGTCGTAGAGCTTGAATACAACCTCCCCGGACAGCACCCTCTTCTTGCTCCCCTTCCCCTTCATCGCGTCGACCTCCTCGTTGAGCATCTTGAGGCCCTTGTCCAGCGTCTCGATGAATTTCTCCTCCTCCGCCTTGACCACCGAGGCGATGAAATTCCTGTTCTCCTTCAGCTCCGGGTAGGCCCCCGCCATGATGTCCACCACCACGTCCGCCACCCTGTACATGAAGGGATCTGAGATGCCCAGGAGCTTTCCGTGTCTGGCGGCGCGGCGCATGATTCTCCTCAGGACGTACCCCCTCCCCTCGTTTGATGGGAGTATCCCGTCCGCTATCAAAAACGCCTGGGCGCGGCAGTGGTCGGAGATGGCCCTAATGGAGTTGTCGTTTTCGCCGTTAACGCCGTATTCCACCCCCGCAATCTCCTCCACGGCCGATATGACCGGCGTGAAGAGGTCGGAGTCGTAGTTGCTCTTGACGCCCTGAACCGCGGCCGCTATCCTCTCAAGGCCCATCCCCGTGTCGATGCTCGGGGCGGGAAGGGGGGTCATCTTCCCCGACTCGTCCCTGTTGAACTGCATGAAGACGAGGTTCCAGAGCTCCAGGTACCTGTCGCACTCGCACAGGCCGATTCCGCACTTGTCTCCGCAGGCCATCTCCTCGCCCTGGTCGATGTGGATCTCCGAGCAGGGCCCGCAGGGGCCGGTATCCCCCATCGCCCAGAAGTTGTCCTTCTCCCCCATCCTCACTATCCGGTCCGCCTGAACCCCTATCTTATTCTTCCATATCTCGAAGGCCTCGTCGTCGTCCTGATAGATCGTAATCCAGAGCTTTTCCTTGTCGAGACCCATGTCCACCGTCAGAAATTCCCAGCCGAAGGAGATGGCGTCCTCCTTGAAGTAATCGCCGAAGGAGAAGTTCCCCAGCATCTCGAAGAAGGTGTGGTGTCTTGCCGTTACTCCCACGTTTTCGAGGTCGTTGTGCTTTCCGCTGACCCTAAGGCACTTCTGGGATGTTGCGGCCCTGACGAAGTCCAGCTTCTCGTCGCCGGTAAAGACGTTTTTGAACTGGACCATCCCGGCGTTGGTAAACAGCAGCGTAGGGTCCGCCTCAGGTACGAGGGAGGACGAGCGCACCCTCCTGTGCCCGTTGTCCTCGAAATATTTCAGAAATTTCTCTCGAATCTCGCTTCCCTTCATGATCTTAAAACCGAACCTCACTGAAAACTGAAACTTAAAAATAAAACCGGGGAGAACTCCCCAGACCTTGAAAAAGCGCTATCTGCGTTTTCTTAATATATAGTTCTATCCGAATATTCCTCTGCCGCTTAATACAATATCTATCTTGCTATCTTGCCCCCCCACCTTGAATCGGGCGACGCCGTTTCCGCCAACGCCTCCAACCCCTTTTTAAACCCCGAATTCCACTATGCTTCCCACACCCCCCCAACCTCACCCATCGATCAGATATCCCGAGTCACCTCTTCTATCACATCCCAACCGTAGCCCCTCCTCTTGAGCTTCACGATTATCTCCTCTTTGAAACCGTCCCTTGGGCCTTCCCTCCCCCCTTTTTCGATCGACATCCTCTTTCCCACGAACCGCCTCGCCCCGGAGATCTCTTTTTCAACGACATCGGGGTTTCCAAGCACCTCGTCTACGATCTCCCTCGAGACCCCCCTTTTCTGCAGCTCCGCCCTTACCTTCATCCGCCCCCAGGACTTCCTCACGAGTCCGTATTCGAGAAAGCGCACCGCAAAATCGAGGTCGTCGAGATATTTATCCTCCTCAAGTCTGTTTAAAACGTTGTTTACAGCCCCCTCGCTCATCCCTTTCTTCAGCAGCTTGACCTTGAGCTCATAGACACTGTGGGGGCGCCTTCCCAGGCTTCTAAGCGCGGAGTTGAGGACCCTCTCTTCCTCTTCCGCCCGATTCACCTAAAACCTGTCTATCTTCATCTCTTCCTCTCCCCCCTCCTCATCGCTTTCGTCGACGGGCTCCTTATCGAACTCGTCCCATGTGGAGTCGCTCGTGGAAGAGATACCCTTTATCCTCAGTGCGAAGTCGTCCGGGTTGGTGCTCTGGCGCATCGCCTCTTCGTACGTTATCAGGCCCTTCCTGAAGAGGAACATCAGGGATTGGTCGAAGGTCTGCATCCCGTGGGTTGTATATCCCTTCGATATGGCGTCGTGGATCTCCTTAGTCTTCTCCTTTTCGGTGATGCACTCCCGAATAAGCCCCGTCGAGACCAGGACCTCCACCGCGGGGACCCTCCCCTTTCCGTCCGCCCTGGGAACTAGGCGCTGGGAGACAACTCCCTTTAATATTCCCGCAAGCTGAAAGCGTATCTGCTGCTGCTGATAGGGCGGGAAAACCGATATTATTCGGGTTATCGTCTCGGTGGCGTCGACGGTGTGGAGGGTGCTTAAAACGAGGTGCCCCGTTTCCGCCGCCGTCAGGGCCGTCTCTATCGTCTCGAAGTCCCTCATCTCTCCCACGAGGATCGTGTCCGGGTCCTGTCTCAGGGCGCTCTTCAGCGCGCCGGCGAAGTTCTGGGCGTCAAAGCCGATCTCCCGCTGGTTTATGATGCTCTTCTTGTCCCGGTGGAGAAATTCTATAGGATCCTCGATGGTCAGGATGTGACATGTCCTGTTCGAGTTGACGTAGTCTATCATGGCGGCCAGGGTGGTGGACTTCCCCGATCCGGTGGTCCCGGTAACGAGGATCAGGCCCCTGGGCTCGGAGGCTATCTTTTCCAGCACATCGGGGAGATTGAGCTCCTGAACGTTCTTGATCTTCACCGGGATCGACCTAAGGACGATCCCCAGCGTTCCCCTCTGCTGAAAGACATTGACCCTGAACCTCCCCAGACCCGGCACCCCGTAGGCGAGGTCGACGTCGTTGGCATCTTTGTATCTCTCCATCTGCTTTTTGTTCATGATGCTCTCCGCCATGCTCATTATCTCGTCCGGGGTGATGCGCGGGGCGTTCTTCAACGGAAAGAGGGACCCGTCTATCCTCAAGACGGGGGGCAGGCCCACCTTCAGGTGGACGTCGGAAGCTCCCTGCTTTACGCCTACTTTTAAAACCTCATTTATGTCCATCTCCTAATTCCTCCAATGGTGGTTCTGAAATTCTCTTCTTGAGCCCGTGTTGTTCCAGCACCTTTGACTTGATCGTGTCAAAAATATCCTTATTTTCCTTAAGAAAGACGCGGGCGTTTTCTCTCCCCTGGCCTATCCTCTCGTCACCGTACGAGTACCAGGTACCGCTCTTCTCTATAAGGCCCTCCACCACCGCCAGGTCCAAGAGGTCCCCCTCCTTGGATATACCTCTGCCGTAGATTATATCGAACTCCACCTCTTTGAACGGGGGGGCTATCTTGTTTTTTACCACCTTTACCCTGGTGCGGTTTCCCACGACCTCCTGTCCGTCCTTCAGGGCGCCTATCCTCCGAATATCGAGGCGGACGCTGGAATAGAATTTGAGGGCGTTTCCCCCGGTCGTGGTCTCCGGGCTTCCGAACATGACGCCTATTTTCATCCTTATCTGGTTTATGAATATTACCGACGTCCTCGACTTCGATATGGAAGAGGTAAGCTTCCTCATCGCCTGGGACATGAGCCTTGCCTGAAGCCCCATGTGAGAGTCCCCCATATCCCCCTCTATCTCCGCTCTGGGAACGAGGGCCGCTACCGAATCGATCACCAGCACATCCACCGCCCCGCTCCTAACCAGTATGTCTGTGATCTCCAGGGCCTGCTCCCCGGTGTCCGGCTGGGAGATCAAAAGCTCTTCCGTGTTAAGCCCCAACGCCTTGGCGTAAGAGATGTCCAGGGCGTGCTCCGCATCTATGAAGGCCACAACGCCGCCGAGCTTCTGGGCCTCCGCTATGATATGGAGTGCGAGGGTCGTCTTGCCGGAGGCCTCCGGCCCGTATATCTCGACTATCCTCCCCCGGGGAATTCCCCCCACCCCCAGGGCGATGTCGAGGCCGATGGAGCCTGTGGGGATCACCGGCACGTCGGCGATTTCGGCGCCCTCGCCGAGCTTCATCACGGCGCCCTTGCCGTACTGCTTTTCTATCTGAGATAAAGCCAGATTCAATGACTTCTCTCTTCTCTCGTCCAATGCCATAAGAAACCCTCCCGTTTATCCAAATGGGTAATAGAAGAGGGAAGTGTAAACCGCCCCCGTGGGTTTCAGGTCACTCCTGAAGAGGTGCAGCCCCGAAACCACAATGTCGCCCAAGACAATATCTTTCATGCTTTCAATTTTATCGATCATCCCCCCGCTTGCCCTCCCCTTGACCCTCCCGAGTGTCAGGTGGGGTCTGAAGTCCCGCTCCTCCTTGGGAAAGCCTATCTTCGCAAACGCCTCCTCCAGCGCATTCCGGATACTCCCCATTCTCTCGACGTCGCCGTCAAGCCCGACCCAGATCACCCTGGCCCTTGACGTATTTCCGCCGGGGAAAGTCCCCAAACCCTTCACGGTAAGAGAAATATCGTCTATCCCTTTAAAACCGGAGATTCCCTCCTCCCCCGTCTTTTTTACACTGCCTAGATCTTCTTCTCTGACATTTCCCAAGAACTTTAGCGTCAGGTGAATCGACCGGGGCCTCACCCATTTCACGCCGTCCGCGGGGGACGAGAGCCCCTCGATCAGCCCCCCAAGCTTCGATCTCATCTCGTCTGTTATCTCCGCTGCGATAAAGAGTCTGAGATCAGCCATCGATCACCGCCCCCGACGCAATTTTAATATCTCCAATATCTCCCAAGGTCTCGCCCCACTATATATAGTATCTTGAATCCCCGAGCCCCCGTATACCCTTAAAACATACAAAATTCAAAATATTTTCATAAAACGATCCGCCTGCCCACTTAAAAATCCTTCTCCCAACCAATTTTGTCCCTATATTTTAAAACTAATTCCAAAAACAGTCTATAAATATTTTTAACAGAATCTTCGCGCCAAAAAAACTTCTGGCTCCCCCATGCTCGGATGAATCGTGAAAACACCCCTCCAGCCATCTATGACCGATCGACGAACCTTTCATCCCCTTGCCTTCATCGCCACGCTCTACTTCGGCCCTTCTCCCGCATCGAGTTGATCCACAAATCGCTCAGCCCACCGCCAAAACCGTTACGAATCTTCGCCATTCACACCCTGAAGCCGCGAGATCTTCCGCTTCCATTTTACATGAAATCTCCACCGCCCCATCTTTACCCGTCGTTTCCGGTCCCGCTCACGATCCACCTGCTCCACCTCTCCCCCACCCCGGAGACCTTCTCCCCGAGGAGATATCGCCTGAGCCATTCGAGGGCCATCTCCGACGATATAAGCCTGATCCTTCCCCTGTCCCCCGTAAACCTGTAGCCCTGTGAGACGACGATCTCACTCCCTATACGCCCGGCGCCGCGATTATCGTCGTAGGCCATGCCGATGAAGACCGTCCCCACCGGCTTTTCCTCCGTACCCCCGGAAGGGCCGGCGATTCCCGTTATCGAGACGCCTATATCGGTCTTGGCGCTTCTCTTTACCCCCAGGGCCATCGCCTCGGCCGCATCGGAGCTGACCGCCCCCTTCGTCGAGATGAGATGCGGATCTACCCCTATGAGAGAGCTCTTGGCCTCGTTGCTGTAGCTTACAATCCCCGTCTTGAAGTAGGCGGAGCTTCCCGGCACGTCTGTAAGCCTCTTGGACAGCAGCCCACCGGTGCACGATTCCGACACCGCCACGGTCAGTCCACCGGTGATCAGCATCCCGGAAACGACCATATCGAGGGTCTCTTCATCCTCGCCGAATATCCTGTCTCCCAGCTCCGCCCTCATCTTCTTCTCGACCCCCTCCACCAGCTCTACCGCCCTCTCCATCGACTCGGTAGACCCGGCGGTTATAGTGACGTGGTTCTCCGGGAATACCGGAAGAAACCCCACCTTTATCTTATCCCCGTCGTACGAGATGCCCTTGATCCGCTCGTATACCTGGGATTCCGTAAGGCCGAAGACCTTGAGCACCTTTTTCGCCACGAAGCTCTCCCGCTTTGTCCCCTCGGCTATGATCGTCAAGACCCCCTGGTCCATCATTACCTCCATCTCCTGGGGAACGCCGGGAAGGACGAATACGTGCTTCTCGTCCTGAAGGATGTGACAGCCCGGGGCCGTGCCCACGGGATTTGTGATTATCTCCGATCCCGCCGGTATAAGGGCCTGTCTCTCGGCGCCCGGCCCCAGCTTTATCCCCCTCTTCTTGAACTTCGCCTCGATCTGAGCGAGGGCCTCCGGGGAGAGAACAAGCCTCAATCCCATCGCCTTGGCCACCGCCTTTGAGGTAATATCGTCCGGAGTGGGGCCCAAGCCGCCCGTTACTACGACCAGGTCCGCCCGGGACAAGGCCGCCTTTAACGAGTCGACTATTTGGCTTTCGTCGTCCCCCACCGTCGTTATCTGATGGGTCTCTATACCAAGAGAAAAGAGCCTTTCCGCGATAAACGGGGCGTTCGTATCTCTCACCAGTCCCGAGAGGAGCTCGTTTCCTATTGTGATTACCTCCCCCCTCAAAGCGCCCCCCTCACCACAATGATCACCCAGAGGACGATGTTGGTGTAGACGCCGGCGATGACGTCGTCGAGGACGACACCGAGGCCGCCGCCCACCTTTTTATCCACCGTGCCGGCCGGGTAGGGCTTGAAAATGTCAAAGAGCCGAAAGACTACAAAGCCGACCACGAGATACTCGACCTCCGCCGGGATCAGCAGCATCGCAACGAGGTAGCCGACTATCTCGTCGATCACGATCTTTCCGGAGTCGTGCTCCCCGAAAAGGGCGTTGGCGTCGCCCGATATCTTTATCGCGGCGATCCCGATAATCACGACCCCGGATATGTACACGGGGACCCCCCCCCGGTTCAGCAGGAGGCATATCCCGACGCCCAGAATACTTCCGAATGTGCCGGGCATAAGGGGGATGTACCCGATCCCCAGGCCGGTCGCGGCGGCTTTGATAAAAAAATCTTTAATTTTCCGTTTCAATCTTCTATAGAATTATATTAGCAAACATCATCATTGTCAAGCCGATCCACGACCTTAAGGAAGGCCTCAACGACCTTGGGGTCGAACTGGGTACCCGAATTCGACTTTATCTCCTCGATGGTCTTGTCCCGGCCGATCTTCTCTCTGTAGGCCCTCGTGGATGTCATGGCATCGAATGTGTCGGCGACGGCGATTATCCTCGACAAGAGCGGTATATCCTCCCCGACAAGCCCCTCCGGATACCCCTCCCCGTTATATCGCTCATGGTGATAATACACTATCTCGGCGATATCCTGAAACTGGGAAATCGGGGCAAGGATATCCCTCCCTATCACCGGGTGAGATCTCATCTCCTCGGACTCCTTCGAATCCAGTTTCCCGTTCTTGTTGAGCACTATCTCGCTTATCCCGATTTTCCCGATATCGTGCAGGATGCCCGCCTGGGCGAGCCTGTCGATCTCATCCTGAGGAAGGTTCATCTCCTTTGCAATTACAAGGGCGTATCTTGTCACCCGCTCGGAGTGGCCGCTGGCGTATTTGTCTTTGGCGTCCAATGTCTTGGCGAAGCTCTTTACCGTGTCTCCCAGAATATTTACGATATCATCGTATAGCCTCGCGTTTTCGATGGCCACGGAGACATTGTTTACGAGGATCATCAGCGATTTCTTGACCCCCTCGGTAAACACGAACCCCTTTGTGAAGGAAAACTGGGCCACGAAGCCCATGGTTTTCTCTTTTATCTTCATCGGAAGCAGAAGGACCGACTCGATATCGGAAAGATCCTTGATCAGCTTGTCGAGCTTTTTCAGCTCCTTCCCCGAAAAAATCATCCCCTCCTTCCCGTCGATGAAGGAAAGAAGCTTTCTCCACTCGATGATATCATTTACCCTGTTGGATGTTCCTATATCCTTCGCCTTTACCAGTCTGAACTTGTAGTCATCTATCGATGTATCGAGGACACAAAAACCTACCGCATCCGCTTCCCCCTCTTTAAACAACACGTCCACGAACATGGACAGGACGCTGTCCAACTGGAGGTTCGAGCTTATGGCCATGCTTATATCGTAGAGGGCCATCGTCTCCTTCAACTCTAGGTTTTCCTTTATCAGCTTCTGCTTTTCCACCGCGTGCTCTATGACCCTCAAGAGGTCGGAGAACTGGAAGGGCTTCATAATATAATCGTAAGCGCCCTTCTTTATCGCCTCCACGGCGGTCTCGACCGTTGCAAATCCGGTCATCATTATGGTGATGATCTTTACCCTTAGGTTGTTTATCTGGTACAGAAGCTCCATCCCCCCCATCCTCGGCATCCTCATATCCGTAATGACGAGGTCCGGCGGCTCCCTCCTGATGATATGAAGAGCCTCGATACCGTCCTCCGCCGTCTTTATGCTATACCCCTCCCCCTCCAACACATCGCTCAGGATATCCCGGACGCTGAACTCGTCATCGACAACAAGTATTGTGTACTTTTTTTTGCCGGTTTCCATCGGATTTTGCCGCACGCCTCTCTACTTAATCATCTCGGCTCTTCCCTTTTTGTTCCTCTCCAGATCTATGACGACAAGCCTGTAGACCTCTTTTATGGGAAGGCCGGATTTTTGAGATATGGCTTTAATATCCTCGTATTCGGGGTGCGCCCCGAAGATTTTATTCTTTGTGTCGGCCTTAAACTTGACCTTCACGGGGCCGAGGGATGTCTCCACCTCCTCGATCCACCTTTTAAGCTTGAAACGCCTTTCCCTCCTGTACCTGACGCCCGAACTGGTGCTCTCGGAGAGGACGATCTCGGTCATCCTGAGACAATCCTTCGGCTCCACCATTACGGTCAATTCGGTCCCCGGCCTCCCCTTCTTCATGATAAGGGGGGACAGGGTGACGTCGAGGGCGCCCGCCTCGAAGAGCCTCTCCACGATCGGCTCGTAGAACTGGGGATTCATGTCGTCGATATTCGTGGTGACGACGACGACCTCGTCTTCTTGATAGGTATTTTGAAAGGCAGCGCTCCCCTCGGCGCCCACGATAAGCCTCAAAAGGTTCGGCGGGGCATTATCCCCGCTTGAGTCCTTAAAGACCTTGTCCCCGACGCCGTAGCCGATCTCCTCCACGACCATGTCCGGGATCCCCCCGAAATCCTCCACGACCGCCTTCAGGACGGCGGCCCCGGTCGGGGTCACAAGCTCCCCCAATACGTCCGATCTCCTTACGGGAATTCCCTTAAGAAGCTCCATAGTCGCCGGCGCCGGCACCGGCAGCTTTCCGTGCCTCGTATCGACAAACCCCGCGCCCAGCGGCACGGGGCCGGATATAAACTTCGTGGGGCCGAGCGATCCGAGGCCCAGTCCCGCACCGACTATATCCACGATGGAGTCCACGGCGCCCACCTCGTGGAAGTGCACGTCTTGTGCATCTATCCCGTGGACCTTCGCCTCCGCCTCGGCGAGGATTGCAAAGACCTCAAGGGCGATGTCCTTACCCGCACCTTCGGACATCTTCTCCTCGAGCATCCTCCTTATCGACCTGTAATCTCTCGGCTTTTCCTTCTCCCGGTCGTAGGATACTTTAAAGTCGACCGCATCGATAGATCCCCTCTTCACCCTCTCCACATGAAGCTTCGCCCCGACCCCCATGCGGTCTATCTCTTCGACCAGCCCCTCGACGCTGAATCCCGCGTCGATCAGGGCGCCGAGGAGCATATCGCCGGATATCCCGGAGAAGGTATCTATGTAGACTATTTTCCCCACCGCGTTTAAAAACAACTCCCTATATACAGACAAGATCAACGAGTAATTATCAAATATTCAAATATCGCCCCGCTCAAATATCGCCCCGCCCCTATAATTGAACCTCGATCCGAACCTCGCGTCGACCTTTTACCCTTTATATATAAAAAAGGGAGCGGCCCTGAAAAGAGAGGGCGGCTACCGATTGATCAAAGACGCGACATATCCCCCGCCGAATCCGTTGTCGATATTCACCACGCAGACCCCCGCGGCGCAGGAGTTGAGCATCCCCAAAAGGGCCGATATCCCGCCGAGTGCCGCACCGTAGCCTATGCTCGTCGGCACGGCCACCACGGGGCGCTCCACGATTCCCCCGATGACGCTCGGCAGCGCCCCCTCCATTCCCGCAACCACGACAAGGACGTTGGCCGACCTGATATCCTTTCCCCTGTGCATGAGCCTGTGGATTCCCGCCACCCCGACATCGTAGAGCCTCTCTACACGGTTTCCCATCAGCTCACACACCAGCGCCGCCTCCTCGGCCACCGGGATGTCGGAGGTTCCGGCGCAAATCACCATTATCGTGCCGCGCCCACGCTCCTTAACCTCCCTTACCTTGAGAACCATGCACCTCGCCCGCTCGTGATGTACAATCTCCGGTATTATCCCCCTGACCGCCGCCGCCTTCTCATCGTCCACCCTCGTTATGAGGACGTTGTTCTTTCCACCGGAGAGGCTCCTTGCGATCTCGGCGATATCCTCCGGCCTCTTCCCCTCCCCCAGGACAACTTCGGGAAAGCCCTGTCTTATCGCCCTGTGGGTGTCCGGCATGGCAAAACCGAGATCCAAAAAAGGAAGCCCCTTCAGCTCCTCCAGTCCCTCTTCCACCGTTATCTCGCCTTCTTTGACCATCGACAGGAGCCGTCTTAGCTCGTCTCGGTCCATCTACGTTATCCCTGCAAATGTATCTATGGTATCCGGCTTTAAGAGGAAGAGGAAGGGAACCCTGGTCTCCCCGTTGCCCACGAGGAAATCGCAGGCGATCATCAAGGCCCTGTTTGTAATATCCGTGTTGTCTGAAATATGCTTCTGTATCAGGTAGCCGGATTCCAAAAAGGAGAGGCGGGGGACCGAGGGCATGAGGATATCACCGAAGTACTTACCTATGGCGGTGATATAGGTCGCCGCCAGGATATTTCCGATCTCCCCCAAGACGGAATTCTTCGCATTCTCGTTTATCTCGCCCTGGGCCCTCCTCGAGGCCAGACCGGTAGTTATTACTTCGGCATCCTTTGAAGTTGGGAAAAGAAAAATCTCCCCCTTCAGCTTGCCCTGAATGTGTAATTTCACAAGGCTGATCTTGCCGTTGACATTACCGTAGAGATCTTTAATCCTTCCAATCTCCACGACATCGACGACCGAATTTCCAACCTTTACCGGCTCGCCCGAGATATCCGACAACGCCCGAGCCGTTTTTTCTGCGGCATCTTCCGAATGGGCCTTATAGATCTCGTCTTTCTGTAACAGAATCTCTTTAACGTTCAAAGCTACAAATCAAAAAAGGTTTACTACATCAAGTATCAAAATTGGTCTGCCGTCCCCCAGGACGGTGACTCCCGAAAATCCGGGGAGTTTTTCGAGGGGATTCCCCAGCGATTTAATGAAGATCTCCTCACTCCCCTTAATCTCATCGACCTCAAGTCCTATGTGTCTGCCTCTGACCTCCGTTACGATCATGTTGATTATATCCTTCTCCTCTCTCCCGTCTTCCATCCCCAGAACGTCCACAAGTCTGTAAAGCGGTATCATCTCGTCATTTATCAAGACCACCCTCTGGTTTTGGCTTTTCTGGACCGATTCCTTTCTCACCTCGGCCGACCTTATGGTCTTGCTCAGGGGAAGCGCAAAAGTCGTCCTCGCTGCCGATATCAAAAGTGCCTGAATAATCGCCACCGTGAGGGGCAGAATCAGTATGACCTTCGTTCCCCTGCCGATGTCCGATTCCAGCTTGATGTTACCGCCCAGCGACTCGACCTTGGTCTTTACCACGTCCATACCCACCCCCCTGCCGGAGATATCCGACACCTCCTTTTGCGTGGAGAGATTCGGCATACAGGACAACATGAGAATATCTTCTTTGCTCAAGAGCGCCGACTGCTCCGCCTTTATAATCCCCCTGGAAACGGCGGCCTCTCTGATCCTTTCCGGGTCCATCCCCCTTCCGTCGTCAGTCGCCTCGATGAAGACAAGGTCCCTCTCCCTGTAGGCGTTCAGCGTCACCGAGCCCCGGCGTGGTTTTCCCAAGCTCTCCCGCTCTTCGGGAAATTCGATCCCGTGGTCAACGGCGTTTCTGAAGATGTGGACCAGTGTGTCGGTCAGCTCCTCCAAGATCGACCTGTCAAGCTCTATATCCCCCCCGGTGATGGAGAAGTCTATCTCCTTTCCCTTCTCCCTGGCCAGGTCCCTGATCAGCCGGGGCATCCTCGAAAGGATGCTCTCGAGGGGCATCATCCTTACCGTTATGACCTTTGCGTGGAGCTCCCTTATCAGATATTCGAGCCTGTTTACCGACTCGTCCACCGAAGGTGACCCGAAGTCCTTCGTCGACTCCGAGATCCTCGCCTTGGTGATAAGGAGCTCTCCCACGAGGTTGATAAAGCTCTCCAGCAGATTCGTGCTTATCCTTACGGAGCGGGGTAGCTCGGCTAAGGCCTCGCCCGAAGGGAGCAGGTCTTCCACCCGGGGGGCTTCTTTCTCGACGATATCTACCTTGGGGGGGGGAGGTGTTTCCACCCTCGGAGCGACTTTTTCGGTCTCCGGCTTGGCATCATAAATATCTTCCCCGGCAATTTCTCCTCCATCCACATCCCCGACCTGCTTTACATCGAAGCCGGATATGTCCGGAAGCTCCTTGAGGGCCCTCTCGATATCGTAATCCCTTGCTCCTGTGACGACCTTTACCTTGACCTCGCCTGCGGACACCCCTTTTTTTATCTCGGACAGGGGGGGGAACAGTCCCACCACCTTCCCTAGCTCGGACACCTTTTTCACGCCGAGGAGCGATTTCACGTTCGCCTTCTGTGAATCCGTATCCACCCGTATCGTTACGAGAAAGGTCGACTGAGCCCCTCCGGGGCCGGACACCTCCTCGTCTTTTTCATCATCAGCCGTTTTTTTTTCCGCCGTTTCTTCCGGTGCGGTCTTGGCCTTGAGCCTCCCCTGTGACACCTCGGAGATCATATTGAATATTTCATCCAGTCCCACGTCGAGGTCTTCGTCTTTTTCGACCGCCTTAAGCTGTGACTCGAGGATGTCCACCGATTTGAGGATTACATCGACCACCTGAGACGATATGGAGATTTCCCCCTTTCTGACAAAATCCATCAAATCCTCGACCTTGTGGGTGAGCTCCGAGATCGGCAAATAGCCCATGGACGCCGCCATCCCCTTTATGGAGTGGGCCTCCCTGAAAATCGTGTTTACGACATCCATGTTTCCCGGGTCTTTCTCAAGGTCCAACGAGAGCTGGCTCAGCTTTTCAAGATGTTCCCTGGACTCCTCCATGAAGATCTTTTTATATCTCGACATGTCCATTTAATGGATCCTCCCGGGAAAATCTGATTATCTCTTCCGAAACCTCACGGGGCGAGAGAACTTTGTCCACGAGACCTCTGTTCAGGGCCTGTCCCGGCATTCCGTATACAACGGCGGTCTCCTCGTCCTGAACGACCGTCACTCCCCCCATCTCCTTGAGTTTTTCGAAGCCGTTCATGCCGTCTTTTCCCATACCCGTCAATATGACTCCCATGAGGTTTTCCCTGTATATGGGAGCCGCCGTAATCATGGTCAGGTCCGCCGAAGGTATCACGCCCGACCTGGGGCCGGAATCATCCAGGGCGACGAAGACCTCTCCGTCGTTTTCCTCAAGGACAAGGTGCTTTTTGCCCGGCGCAACGATAACCTCGCCGTTTACCACCCTCATGCCCTGAGAACCGGTCTTCACCCCCAATTTTACGGACTTGGAGAGGCGCTTGGAAAAAGACTCTATGAACTTCGGAAGCATATGTTGTATCACGATTATCGCTACGGGCAGCCCCGGCGGTATTCGGGAGAGGATATCCACGACAATCTTCGGCCCTCCCGTCGAAGCGGCTATGATTATAAGCTTTCCCCGGGGCATCGATCGTTATACTCCGGCAACCTTTTTAACCATTGCCAATACTTTTTCCGGGTCGAAGGGCTTGATTATGTAGTCCTTTGCCCCGGCACTTATCGCTTCCGTAACCAAGGATTCCTGTCCGAGGGCGCTGCACATGACTATCTTGGCGCCTTGATCAAGTGCAATTATCTCTTTTACGGCGTCAATACCGCTCTTTAAAGGCATAACAATATCCATGGTGGTTATGTCCGGCTTTAGTTCCTTGTAAAGCTCCACGGCATCCACACCGTTTTCCGCTTCACCTATAATCTCAAATCCCTCCGCCGTAAGGATATCGCTTAACATTGTCCGCATAAAGCTTGCATCATCTACTACTAATACCTTTACACTCATTTTATCCTCGATCCTGCAAAAGAACTCTCAATAAAATCAAAAAGCTTGGCCACATTGAGAACGTTAACAATCTTATCTGTGGCTTTAAACACTCCGGATACGAAGCTGCTCTCCTGACTGTCTATCCTGATCAGTCCTTCATCCGGCGAATCCTCGTCCACCGTGATAACGTCGGTAACCAATCCGGCGAGGACCCCGATGTTCATCGTTTCATTATCCAATATTATAATTTGATCAACCTCTTCCTCTTCGGGTATCTTTAAAATTTTTGAAAGATTAACCAGAGTTATGATACTTCCGCCAAGATTCATTATTCCTGAGATGAAATCCGGGGCTCTGGGAACCAGAGTGACCGGCTCGAGCTGCGCTATCCGCTCAATGTTTGATATATCTAAACCGAAGACCTCCCCTCCCAATTTAAAGGCTATTATCTGCCTCTCGGTTTCAAACGGCTTCCTGTCTGTGATATCGGTCTTTTCGACCTCCGCCATCTTCTATACCTCGGGCTCCAACCTAAATTTGTCCACAATCGATTTCAACTCCTCAGACATATCCGACATCTCCTGAGCCGAGGAGGCCATCTCCTCCATCGAGGCGGTCTGCTCCTGAGTGGCGGCGGATACTTCCTCGGTGGAGGCGGCGTTGTCCTCCGCAACCCTTGCTATCTCATCTATAGACTTCACCATCTCTTCCGCCCCCTCGGCCTGCTTCTGAGACAGCTCCGATATCTTTCCCAGATCGTGCAGGGAGTCGAGGGCGATCTTGACAATACCGCCGAGGGACTGCATTACGGAATTTATTACATCCCTTCCCTCTTGAACGTTCTTCAAAACTTCTCGGATCTCTCCCACCGCCTCTTCGCTCCCGTCCCCGATATCAGTTATAATCCCGGTTATCTCCTCTGCAAATTTCGTGGTGCTCTCCGAGAGCTTTCTGATCTCATCGGCCACCACCGCAAATCCCCTGCCGTATTCACCGGCCCTGGCCGCCTCTATAGTTGCGTTCAGCGCCAGGAGGTTTGTCTGCTGAGCCACCCCGCTTATAACATCGATTATGTTGCCGATTTCCTTGGCTCTCTCCGAGAAGCTCAACATCCCCTTGCCGATCGACTCCATGTTCCCGAATATACCCTGCATCCTCTCAAGGGCGTTGTCCACGAGGTCGTTTGCCGACTTGGCCTCTTCCTGACTCTTACCCGAGGAATCGGAAAGCTCCTGGGCGGTCATCGCCACCCGCTCGATGCTCGACGCTATATCCTTGATGATGGAAGATGTGCGCTCAACGAGCTCGGCCTGATGCTCCGCCCCCCGGGATATCTGCTCTATCGTGGAGGCTATCTCCTCGGTGGAGGCGTTTATCTCCTCCGCGGAGGCCGAAAGGGACTGGGCGGACTCGGAGACGCTGTCGGCGTTCCTCTTTACAAGGCCGACAAGGTCCCTGAGGCTCCCCAGCATCCTATTGATCGAATTTGCGAGATCCACCGTCTCGTCCGGGAAGACCTTTCTGTGGGAAATATTTATATACTGGGTCAGGTCCCCCTGACTGATCATCTCGGTTATGCCCGAAAGCTCCCTGAAATCCCTCGTAAAGGCCCGAGTAAAAAGCCAACCGATGACCATACCCACAAGTATCGATGCAAAGGCGGATATGAATCTGCTTAAATAACCTGGGGGGGGGAGAAAACCTATTGCCCCACTTTCGACTAACTGGCTTATCAAAATAGATACGAGGATTACCATTAAAAAGCCAAAAATGAACTTATATCCGATTTCAATTCTCATTTTTTTAGCCTCCGACGCTCTTTCTTTTTTACTATTAACGCCTCTACGAGAAAACGTTTCTTCATATTATACCAATTGTAATGAAAAATAAATAGTTTAATTTTATATTTTTCTATAAATCCTGTTGGTAATACTTACTGTCTCAAACAGCTGTCTGCCCTTACCTACCAGCGACTCCGTTCTCCCCAGTACCAAGAAACCACCGGGCAGCAGCTGTCTGTAAAAACCCTCCTGGACGACCTCCTGATAGGACCTCAAGAAATAGATAAGAAGGTTTCTGCATATAATAAGGTCGAAGCGACGGTGCACCCTGTGAGAAAAAACGTCCTTTTTCAAGAAGATTACCCTCTCTTTCAGGACCGAGGTAACCTGATAACCATCTTTCACGGGGTCAAAATATCTTTCAAGGAGCTTTTTAGGGACTTTTTCAACCTTTTCGGGCGAATATATACCCTTAACCGCCGTAAAGAGCGTCCTCTTATCGACGTCGGTCCCTATCACCTTCAATTGAAACGACTGTCCCGATTTACGGAAATGTTCCATAAAGAGTATGGCGGTTCCGTAGGGCTCCTCCCCGGTGGCGCAGCCGACGCATAATACGGTTATCTTTTCTTCTCCCCTTTGTATCTTGTTTTTACAGATTTCGGGTACAATCGAGTCTTTGATCATCTCGAACGTCGGCCTGTTTCTGAAGAAGCGGGTTACATTAATTGTTATGGCCGATACGAGCTTCCTATATTCTTCGGGATTTCTTTCTACATAATTCAGATAAGCTTCAGGGGATCTGTACCTAACAGCGTTCATCCTGACCTTAAGTCTGCGAACCAGATATGCATCTTTATAGATATTTATATTAATATTTGACCGATCAGTAATCAAAGACCTTAATCTTACAACGGAATCCGAAGTCAATATAATTTCATCTTCACCTTTTTCCAACATGGGCCCCTTAGGTGGGGAGGACTTCCATAATGTGCCTCGCCGCCCGCCGGCTCAATACCGATATGAGCCCCAGGTTTGCGTCCCTCCTGGCTACGATGACAAGCAGCGCCCTGCCACCGATGTCGGTCAACACCATCTGTCCCGAGCTGCTCAAGATCACGGTATTTTGGATATCCCCATGCTTCAGCTCCTTTACGGCCCTGTTGACGGCGCTCTGGGTTGCGGATGATACGGCGGCTATTATCTCCTCTTCGGGACCCGTTGGAAGCGAAGAGGCCAGCACAAGTCCGTCGTATGTCTCCAATACCGCGGACTCCACTCCCTTTATGGAACTGCAGAGCTCCTGAACCGATTTTCTCAACGCATCTGCTTTATATACGCCCAAAATAACCCCCAGAATTATATGTTCTCAATTAGCAAATCGAGGACCTTCTTCGCGTTCTTCTTGTCCTTTGCCACCAAGGGCAGTATGAGAGCGTCTTCGGGAAGATCGAGCTCCTTTTTCAGCTCCTCGATCGACAGGGCGTTCGGCAAATCCTGCTTGTTCGCCCCCACGACAAAGGGCTCTTCGAGTATTTCCAGAAAAAACTTTATTATATTTTTGGCATCTTTAAACCTGCTTTTATCCGTAGAATCCACAATCACGATGAAACCTAGCATGTTCTCGGTCAAGACCTCCCACATTATCTGGAAGTGCTCCTGACCGGGAGTTCCGAACAGATAAATCTTGTCGTCCCCGCGAGTCACCTTGCCGAAATCCATCGCGACCGTCGTCTCCTCCTTTATCGACGCCAGGTCTGCTGCCGTGATTTTCCTTTCTGTTGTTATAACATCGATCTCGCTCAGCGTTTGTATATATTGGGTCTTCCCGCTGTTAAAGGGGCCTGTTACGACTACCTTCAAACGAGTCATATTGTACTCCTTTTGCTCCGATTTATTGCTTTTAGACCTATAGTCCCAAGAAGTTTTTTAAAACTGAAAAAATCCCTTATATTAAATAGATATTACCTTTAATGTTTTAGTCAAGGAAAATTACCCCCGCTAAAACACCGGTTATCTACATAAAGAAGTCCTTTACATCCCCTATCCTGTCCGTTGCGGGAAATTCGGTCAGGCTTTCAAAAAAAATCCTTCCGTAGCTCCGCTTATAGAGCCTCGAATCGAGGATGCTTAAGACCCCCCTGTCGCTGTCGGACCTTATGAGCCTTCCCATTCCCTGTCTCAGGGAGATAACCGCCCTCGGCAGCTGAAACTCCATGAAAGGATTTGCCCCGCCCCGCTCGAGATATTCCATCTTCGCCTCGATCAGTGGATCCGCCGGGGAGTCGAAGGGGAGCTTGTCGATTACGACGGCGGACAGCGCCTCCCCGGGGACATCGACCCCCTCCCAAAATGAAGCGGTGGCAAAGAGGACCGACGAGACCTCCTTCTGAAACCTCTTAAGGAGGATATGCCTCGGCGCCTCCCCCTGCATAAGGGCTTCAAAGGGGAGTCTTTTTAACAGCTCATCGTGGACTTCCCTCATGTTTTTTATGCTGGTAAAGAGTACCAGGGCGCGCCCGGAGCTCGCTTTGACAATCTCTTCGACCGCCTTCGAGACCGCCCCGACGAAATCCCTGTTGCCTGGGGGGGGTAGATCCCGCGGTACATATAAGAGCGTATGCGATCCAGTGTCAAAACCGCCCGGGATTACCCTCTCGGCCGTCTCGCCGTCGAGGCCGATGCTCGACTTGAAGAAATCGAACTTTCCCGAAACCGTGAGGGTCGCCGACGTAAAGATCAGTGTGTCGATACAATCGAACAGGTGTCTTTTCATCTCCCCTGCGATATCGAGGGGAAGCGCGCTCAAAAAGATACCCCTTCCCCGCCGCTCACAGATAAATACGTAGCCGTCATCCGGCATGGTGACGATGAAATCTATCGCGTCAGAGATCTCCTCGGCCCTCCACACGATGGTGTTTACCGAATCCGCAGAGAGCCCCCTGACCCTGTCCCGGAGGATCTGAAGCCTCGACCTCAAGGCGGCCGCCTTTTCTCTCTCGCCCTCGGTAAAGAAATCCTTCAGTATCCTCCGCTTGACGGCCTCCCCTTTATTTGAAAATCCCTTCTTCTTCATCAACGCCCCGAAAAAGGCGGCCGAGGACTCCCCAACTTTTAGGGCGGCGTTCTGAACGTCCTTGTTGATTCCCTCGGCTCCCATCTCGGCAAAGAGATCCCTTATCAGCTCCTCCACCCTGAAGGGGGATACCGTTATTCCGAAATGAGAGGTGGACACCCTCTCGAGATTGTGGGCCTCGTCCAACACCGCCGCCTCGTATTTGGGTATGACTCCCATACCCCCGGAAGACTTGATTTCGAGATCGGCGAGAAACAGGTGGTGATTTACAATAACGATATCGGCCGACTGGGCCTCCCGCCTCATCCGGTTCACAAAACAGTCGTCGAAGTGGAAACACTTCTGGCCGAGGCAGCTGTCCGGGGAGGACGATATTTCATACCACGGGGCAAAGTCGTCCGGAAGCCCCTCTATCTCGGCCCTGTCCCCCGTTTTGGTCTTCCTTGACCAAGCCTCTATCATCTTGAAAACGTTGACGTCGCTCTTAAACTCGAACGCCCCCTGGGCAATGAACCTTGAAAAACGTCTCAGACAGAGGTAGTTGTTCCTCCCCTTTAACGTTACCGCCTTTATCTTTCTCTCATATTTATATGCCCTCTCGATTATCGGGACGTCGCTCTCGATTATCTGATCCTGGAGGTTCCTTGTGCCGGTCGAGATTACGGCCCTCCTGCCGGACAAAAGGACCGGAAGGAGATAGGCCAGGGTCTTTCCCGTCCCTGTTCCCGCCTCGACCAGCGAGTATCGCCCCTCGATCAGGGCGTCGAGGACCTCCCTGGCCATATCGACCTGACCCGGTCTGAATTCGTAGCCGACGAGCGTCTTGGAGAGGAGGCCCCCCTCTCCGAAGAATTCCCCTATCTTATCTTCCGCATCCAACGGGATTCCCATGGTTGACTTCAATCCACAAAAGTGATATAAGGTTTTCTATAAGAGCCACACTTATTCTAACACATAAGGGTAGAAAATTGTTGTAATTAGTCACCGACCGATATTTATTAGGCAACGGGGACATTATAAATCAAGAGAATCGATTAAATCAAGGAGAGAGAGATGAGCAACGGCGACAATAAAGGTATGCAGTTTGTTATAACCACGATGATTTTCATTCTGCTGTTTCTACTGTTTTACTACTTCTTTTTCAAAAAAGACGATGAAGGGGAGATTTCCGCCGAGGACTTTGAGATCGCCCTAATCAACGACGGGGTCCTCTTCCTCTCGGATATAAAGGGGGAAAACAGGGTCAACCGGGTGCACGGCTCCTTCGTCGTGTGGGCGCCCTTGGGAGAGAGTCTCTACTACATCGACAACTACTCAAAGCTTAAGCACTACGACCTTGAATCCAAGAAATCGGAGGACGTGGCCGTAAACGTCTCATCCTTTGAGGTATCCCCGGATGGAGACTCCGTCGCCTTTGTGGAGGACACCGATGATCCAAAAATCAAGATAATCGGGTCGACGGACGGAGAACTGATATCGGAGATTCCGTCCGGCCGCTCTCCCAGGTGGTTTAAGGACGGGGAAGCCCTCATCTATATCAAGGATGGCGATATTTACACCACAGATAGAGACGGGTATGGGACAAAGAAGCTTTTTACCGCCGACGCCGTTGATCTCGATGTCTCCCCCGACGGCAAGTTCATCCTATTTACGGAGCAACGGGAGGGGGGGAGCCGCCTTGTCCTCGGGGATATAGGGAGAGGGAGCAAGAAAATCGTAAAGGAGGTTTCCACTACCGAAGAAGCCACCGAGGCGTCTCCCCTCGGATTTTCCCTTCCCCGCTTCTTGAGCCAAACCAACGAGGCGCTCTTTGCCTACAACGACGGCAAGGGGGGCAAGATATTCAAGATGAACGCCGACGACGGATCGATCGGGGGGGTTTGCATGGAGGGTGGACCGATATTCTCCCTCTCGATCTCCCCAGACGACGATCGAATCACATATTTTTACATGTCCAGGGCCAACCTGCCGAGCTTCAAGGAGAAGGTGGGAGAAGGCGAGGAGAGAGAGATGTTATTCGCCCCGAGCGACCTCAAGGCCGAGCTGAACAAGGCGCTTCTGGACATGCAGGATAAGGGAATCCTGACGGGCGACAAGGTAAACAAGAACACCGTTACGAGGGTCCTGGACAGCGACAGGATCAAGATCGTCGACCTGAAAAAGGGCTTAATCTGGTTTGCCGGCAGCGGCCAGTACCCGTCGCTGAGATAAATATTGTCGGCCGTTATCCCGGTTGCCCGGTTACCGGTTTCCTTACTAATATTTCCGCCCAAACTCGTTTTGCCGGTTCAATGTGCCTGTAGAAATGGAACGGCAGGTTTTTTGAGGCGGCGGGGTTGAGGGGAGAGAATCGGGCTTGACCGACCCGAAACGTGACCCCGGCCGACGGCATTTACTGAAATCTGCCCCCCGTCCGATAATATTTCGGCATATCAATGGGGTAGGGGGAAATTACGGTCGAGTCGATGCCGGGGCCTAAACGAGACCTCACCCTGTCCTGCCCTGTTTTTATGATTAAAGGATCGGGTAGTATATTAACAACCGGGGGACTCTGCAAAAAGCCACGCCTCATCTCCATATTACGTGATGAGAGGCGGGGCCATTTTTTTTGATTTTAGTCCTCAAAGGGGATAGAAGAGCTTTCTTAGGACCTGGGGAGAAGGGTTTCTCGGTTTCCAATATTAACTAAACCTGCGATCCAACCATTCCCGTTTATATCTCGGAGGGAATTTCAGATAAAACTACTCCCAGCATTTCAAAAGAAGCCGCCCTATCTCCCCCTTAATAACAATTTCAAAAAATCCTGCTTTTTCCCCGCGTGATTGACATATGCATGCCCCCTTACCTTGCGACCGACGTTGCCGGCTTTGAGGATTCTCTGTACTTCTCCAACGCCTCGTTAACCCCTTTAAGGTAAACGAGCTTTTTACCCGGGGGGATCTTGAGCTCGTAGTCGACCGCCCCGGGGGGTGTAATACTCCTCAATAGCTCCGGATTCAGTCTCTTCAAGGTTTTCGTCTTCACCCCGATTATCCCGGCGAAGAACGACAGGGGCAACCCGCCGGGGACGTATATCTTATCGTAGGTCATAGGCCTCACATCCGTAGGGGCCTCAAAGCCGAATTTCTCCGGCTCTCTCATTATGGCGACCAGGGCGATTATCCTCGGGACGTAGCCCCCCGCCTGGGAGGCCAGCATTCCCTTTTCAGCCATCTCCCAGATCGTGACGTTGCCGCACTTCTTTATCGCCCTCCTGACCGGGGCGCCGCCGCAGTTATACCCCGCAAGGGCGAGATACCAATCGTCGAACGACTTGTAAAAATAGGAGAAGTACCTTGCCGCGTAGCGTGTCGATTTCTCGTAGTCCCTCCGCTCGTCCACCCACTCGTCCATCCGCATCCCCATCCTCCTAGCCGTTGAGGGTATGAACTGCCAGGGACCCCCGGCCTCCCTCGTCGAGACGACGTGTGGGTCAAAGCCGCTCTCTAAGATCGCCACGTAAAACATGTCTTCCGGGATCCCATGCTCGATAAATATCCCCTTCATCAGCGCCTCGAACCTCTTTGACCGCGAGAGCCACTTGTTTATGGAATAGGGGGACTTTTTAAGCTTCTCGAGCTCGTCGTCCACCTCCTCGTTTACGACGACGGGAAATCCCGGGACGCTCTTCGATATCGAGGAGATGATCCTCTGCTCCCTCTTGGCGAACGTCTCCTTGATCGCAACATCTTTCAAGGTTACGGCGCAACCGGAGTGGGCGATCGCAGCGGTTGCCATAAGAATAATGATTTTCCAATATTTCTTTTTGCAGGAGCTCATTAGCTCTTCGTTCCGTCTCGGCGCCATCAAATAAAAAACTCGATCGAGAATCAATTTTAGAAGATATCCCAATGTACCGAGGAAGTCAAGGCCCTAAAAACCCCAAATTCTACTTAAAATCGTATTGACAATAAAATCGATTGATTATACTATCTTACAAAGTCTTTAAAAACATTAAAACCTCTTTATATTCCGAAGGATGAATGAATCAAAATTAACGTCTGAAATCAGAAGGCTCTTGAAGGAGAGAAACGGACTTCTTCTGGCCCACAACTACCAAAACAGGGACGTCCAGGACATCGCCGACATGACCGGCGACTCGTTGGGGCTTGCCATCGAGGCCTCCGAGACGGAGGCCGAGGTGATCGTCTTCTGCGGGGTCCATTTTATGGCCGAGAGTGTCGCCATCCTCTCGCCTGACAAAACCGTGCTCCTGCCGAGGATTGACGCCGGGTGTCCCATGGCGGACATGATAACCAAAGACGAAGCCGTGAAGTTCAAGGAGAGTTACCCCGAGGCGGAGCTCGTGACCTACGTCAACTCCACCGCCGAGGTAAAGTCGGTCTCCGACGTATGCTGCACCTCGGCAAACGCAATAAGGGTGGTCGGGTCCGTCAGGACCGATACGGTGCTCATGGCCCCGGACAAAAACCTCGCCCAGTACACGGCGCGCTTCACCGACAAGGAGGTAATCTGGTGGGAGGGGTTTTGCCCCACCCACCAAGACCTCACCCCCGAGGAGCTGCTCGAGACCAAAAATAGGCATCCGGACGCGGAAATCCTCGTCCATCCGGAATGCAGGCCGGAGGTAATCGACATCGCCGACTACGTGGCCAGCACATCCGGGATGCTGGCGCACGCGAAAAAATCGGTCAAGATGAAGTTCATCATCGGAACCGAGATCGGCCTCATCCACCCCCTGAAGAAGGGAAGTCCAGAAAAGGAGTTCATACCCGCGTCGGAGAAGATGATCTGCCCGGATATGAAGCTTACGACCCTAAACGACATATACGATTGCCTGGTCGAGATGAAGGGTGTGGTCGATGTTTCCGAGGAGATCAGGGCGAAGGCCAAGATATCTCTGGACAGGATGCTGCAGGTAAAGCGGGACGAATAGGGCCGCCGTGAGATTTTACCGAAGGGGGGATGAGGGGTGGAGGGGATTTTTTTACCCTAGAAATTTTGAAATTATTTTATCCACAAGGGGGAGACAAATGAGAAGAAAACCTGTTGTTTTTCTAATGACATCTTTGGCTCTATTTCTCCTCTCGGCTCCTTTGCTCGGTCAGGAGGATACCGGCGGGACAGAGCCTGCCGAAGGACTGGTGGAAGTGGGGCGTTATTCTTCGATCTCTAAACACCTCGATTCCACCACGGCGGTCCTCGTCTACGACATAAAAAATCTCTCGGTGGACGTCGTCAAGGCGGACGGATTCACGACCAAAGAGCTTCCGAAGACGGAAGAGCCCCTCGTGGTCAAGGTACGCCTCTTCAGGGACTCGATGCAGTCCCTTGACACGATGGCGCCGTTTCAGAACCAGGCGTATACGCTGTATAAAATTCTGATAGCTCCCGCCATTTCCGAGCTCTCCGGGATTTCGAGACTCGGGATCATCCCCGATTCCGGGCTCCATTACCTCTCCTTTGCGGCCCTGGTATCGAAGAGGGACGAGAAAAATGCCTTCATGCCCAATCCTAAATTTCTTATGCACAGCTTCGCGGTATTCTACGCGCCGTCGCTGGAGTTAATGGAAAAGGCGCTGAAGACCGAAAGGTCCGTAAACCTCGGCGGGCTCGTGATCGGCAACTGCCGCTATCCCTCCGGCTTTTCCCGCCTGAAACACGCACCCCTCGAGATGAAGGCGGTGGCGGAGAAGGTCCCGGGGGCGATCCTGTTGGAGAGGGACAGGGCGACTGAGACCGCCTTCAAGGCGGAGGTCGTAAAAGGCCCCCTCTCGGTAATCCACATCAACACCCACTCGAAGATAAAACGGGGCAACAGCGCCGAGTCGAGGATTCTTCTCACGGGCGGCGGCGGAGATGACGGGAAGCTCACCGTGGCCGAGGTGAAGGAGATTAAGCTCGATGTTAGCCTCCTTACCATCTCCGCCCCAAGGACGGGGCTGAGCTGGGGAAGGAAGGGGGGATTCCCCGCGGCGTTCATAAATTCGGGGGCGGATTCGGTCATGGCGCCAGTATGCCACATCGACAGGGGTGTTACGACCCAGCTGATGGATTTCTTCTACGACAACCTGAAAAGCTACGACAAGGCGGAGGCCTTAAGACAATCCCAGATAATGATCATCGACCTCGAGAAGGGGAAGGGATACAGGAGACTCGCCCACCCGGGATTCTGGGCGCCTTTTATCCTCTACGGAAGTTACAGATAGAAAGTCGGGAGGTGTGAAAGATCAAGGCCCTGGTAATCGGAGCGGGAACTTTCTTGGCGAAAAGCCTTATCCCAAGGCTTCTCAGCCTCGGCTTCAGCGTCAGGGGATTCGAATCCGAAGCGGTCGATAATCCCATCGAGGACGTGGAATACCTGACCGGGGATATAACCAAAAGCTCCACCATGTCCGAGATAACCCACGGGGTGGACCATATCTTCCACCTCCCGGGGCGACATCCCGAAGATAAAGGTCCTTCAGGCCAAAACCGGGAGGGGAAGGACCTCACCACCACGATCAAGCTTGCAAACATAGCAAAGAGCCTAGAGGTCATAAGCTTTGTCTATCTCTCCTCATCGGAGGTCTACGGCATTCCGAGGAGAATCCTCATATCCGAGAAGGAAAAGCGAAGGCCGATTTCAAGGAGGGGAAAGGACCTCCTGAGAATCGAGGATTACCTCATAAACACCATGGCCACGAGAGGCATCGGGGTCGTGATCGTCCGAACGCCGCCGATAACAGGCTGGGGGGCGCCGAGAGAATCCTTCCCAAGCCTCGTTCACGCGGCGAAAAGGGCGCTTACGGGGAGGTCCCTCCTCCTCGTCGGGGGCGGGAAGTACTCCGTGCAGTACGTGGATGTGGAAGACCTCGCATCGGCTCTCGTTAGGTCGATCAGGAAGGTGAAGCCGGGGTGTCTTACGCTCAACGTGGCGGCCGAGGACGTAATAAGCCAGCGGGACCTGGCTGACTTCTTCATCGATTTCTATCACAGCTCCTCTGGGATTATTCGCCTGCCCGCGGCCGCTATACCGTTTGTGGGCTTTTTACGCGGGCTGGGCACCCCCCCCTTCGCTACCGAATCCCACTTCCTCTTCTATCCCCAGACGATCATCGACACCTTCATGGCCAAGGAGCTCCTCCTCTACTCGCCCAAGAGGACGGTTGAGTCGATATCCGAGATGCTTAAGTCGTGGGACCTTGAGGGAACGGAGGGGGGGCCGGGGCCTACGGGAAGGGGATACGGCGTGCTGTTCAGAGATTTAGAAAAATAGAAGTCTTATCACAGATATTATATAGATTAGAAAGTCGTGTATAATTTGCGGCGGTAAATTATCTCTTACCAACATAATGAGGAGGATGAAATAAGAAGTCATAGACTGGTCCTTGTTCTATTTGTATTTACGTCATTTATTGTAATTCCAATTATCTGCAGCGCCGAGACAGCGGAGGAATGGACCAAGATGGGAATGAGCTGCGTCAACAAGGGAGAAAAAGAAAAGGCCTTAGAATACTTCAATAAGGCTATCAAAGAAGACTCTAAATATGCCGATGCATATTTAGGATGAGGCTATGTGTACTATAAATTTCTATATGAATATGAAAAAGCGCTGGCTGACTTTGAAAAATCGATAGACTTAAAGGTGGAAAACAAACTCGTTTACCTCTTCAGGGGGTCTTGCTATGAGGAATTAGGAAAATTCATAGAAGCCCGCAAAGATTATGAATTTGCCTGTAAATCGGGAATCAAAACAGGGTGTGAAAACGCCGAAAAAGTATCGAGGCTCATCGATATATTGGACATGTTCGCAATAGTTCCGAGATTCGACAGCTTCGCCCATTCTTTTAGTTAAGGCTTGGCGGCCGTTAAGATCGGTGGAAAGTATGGATATATCGACAAAAAGGGCGAAGTCGTAATAAAGCCCATGTTTGATTATGGAGGCGATTTTTCCGAAGGACTGGCCGATGTCGAAGTAGATGGTAAACACGGCTTTATTGACAAGAGCGGAGATTTTGTCATAAAGCCTAAATACAGCATGGCATACGGCTTTGATGAAGGATTGACTTTCGTCGTGTTGAATAGTGACAAGGGGGGCTTCATTGATAAAACCGGGAATTTCGTCATTGAGCCTATCTTTGAAAATGCGAAAAGCTTCAAAGAAGGATTGGGGCTTGTCGAATTTAATAGAAAATACGGATACATAAAACATCCGCTTAAATAGGGTTTCTTTGGGAAATCACTCAAATATCTTCCCCGGATTCAATATCCCAAGGGGATCTACGGCGTCCTTGATTTTCTTCATGATCTCGATCTCGGCGTCGCCCAGGGAGATGCTTAGGTACTCCCGCCTGATCATCCCTATCCCGTGCTCGCCGGTCAAAAGCCCTCCCAGCCCGTCCGCTAAGCGGTAAAGCCCCTCCCTCGCTTTAGGCAGCCTCTCCTCCCACTCCTCGTCGGTCAAATCCCCCTTCAATATCTCCACGTGGACGTTTCCGTCCCCGGCGTGGCCGAAGAATATCGAGGTCAGCCCCAGGCCGTCCAGGAGCCTTTTTGCCCCCTCCACAAGGCGGGGGATCTCGCTTCTCGGAACTACCACGTCCTCCCCCTCCTTTACCTTGCTTATCGACGTAACCGCCTCCCTGATGCATCGCCTCCCCTCCCAGAGCCTATCGCGCTGGGCGGTCGACTCCGCAACGACCATATCCCCGGCGCCGACCGACGAGCAGACCTCCCAGATCCTCTCCATCGACCTCTCAATCTCCAACCTGTCCCCCCCGTCGATCTCTATCAGGAGCTGGGCCCCGGCGTCCACGAAGGGCATCTTCTTATTTAAAAACTCCTCCGCCATCCTTATCGCCCCCCTGTCCAGGAACTCTATCGTCGCGGGGACTATCTTCGCCCTTATAATTTCGCTTACCGCCCTTGACGCTGTTTCAAGGTCGGCGAAGGGAACCAGGACGTCGACGGAGCTCCGGGGAAGGGGGAGTAGCCTCAACGTGATCTCTGTTACTATCCCCAGGGTCCCCTCACTTCCCACCATGAGGCCGATAAGGTCGTATCCGGTTGCGTTCTTTACCACCTTGCCCCCCATTTTGGCGACAGATCCGTCCGGGAATACCACCCTGAGGCCGCAGACGTAGTCCTTCGTGGTGCCGTACTTTACCGCCCTCGGCCCGCCGGCGCTCTCCGCCACGTTCCCCCCGATGCAGCACGAGTCGAGGCTCGCGGGATCCGGGGGGTAGAAAAGACCCTCCTCCTCGGCCCTCCTCCCCAAATCCCCCGTGATCACCCCCGGCTCCACCACCGCCATCAGGTTTTCCGTGTCGATCTCGATTATCCGGTTCATCCGCTCCATAGAGAGGATTATCCCCCCGAAGGCGGGAACGGCGCCGCCGGTTACCCCGGTGCCTCCGCTCCTCGGGGTGACGGGCACGCGGCAATCGTGGGCGAGCTTCATTATCGAGGAGACCTCTCCCTCCATCTTCGGCTTTACCACCACGTCCGGAAGCCCGGAGACCCCGGTCGTCTCGTCCACCGAGTACTTCTCGAGGTTGTCGGTATCGGTGAACACCCCGCCGGGTCCAACGATCTCTATTAGGGCCCCGATAATCTTTTTGTCTACCTTTCCGTAACTCATGATCAGTGTCATTATAATGCCCCACCTTGTTATCGGTCAAGGAACTTATTTCAACATAAATTTTATATAAACTTTGTTTCAAGACGATCTCGGAACTCTTCTGTTGACTCGAAATTTGATGTGTAGTATAAAGTCTCCTTTACCACTGCTTTCTGTTGAACCATGGCACCGTCGAAGAAGATTGAAGAGCTGAAACTCTTTTTCCACCCCGACACCTTGGCGATCGTGGGCGCATCCAAGAGCTTCAGAAAATGGGGTGCTATCGTGCTTCACAACACCCTCCTCGGTGGATACAAGGGGAAGATATATCCCATCAACCCGAAGGCGGACGAGATCTTCGGGCTTGCCGTCTACCCCTCCCTCGTCGATGTTCCCGAGCCCGTCGATCTCGCCGTAATAGTCGTCCCGCCGGATAAGGTCCTCGATACGCTGATGGACGCAAAAGAGGCGGGGGTCTCCGCCTGCGTCCTGATCACGGCGGGATTTTCGGAGACGGGCGATCTCGGCAAAGAATTGGAGCTTGAAATAGTCCGGTACGCCGGGGAAAACGGTATCCGCCTCATCGGCCCCAACTGCCTCGGCATGGTGAGCATGGTTCCGAAGATGCTCGCCGCCTGGATGCCCTCTTACGTTCCCAAGCCGGGGGTGGTCTCCATCTTGTCTCAGAGCGGAAACCTCTGCTACACCCTTATCAGGGCCCTAAACGGACGCGGCCTCGGCGTCTGTCGCTCCATATCGAGCGGCAACGAGGCGGACCTCATGGCCCAAGATTTTCTGGACTACCTGGCGGACGACGAAGACACCAAGGTCATCCTCTCCTACATCGAGGGCGTCAGTGACGGGCGCGCCTTTATCAACAGCCTTAAGGTGGCGGTTCTAAAAAAACCGGTGGTCGTCCTGAAGTCGGGTCACACCGAGGCGGGCAGCCGGGCGGGGGCCTCCCACACCGGGGCAATGACCGGAAGCGACGATCTTTACGACGCCGTCTTCTCCCAGACCGGCGCCGTAAGGGCTGTGGGGATAGAGGAGATGGAAGACCTGGCGGTTGTCTTTTCCACCCAGCCTGTCCCTAAAGGTAACAGGGTCGGCATCCTGACCATGGGGGGCGGCTGGGGGGTCCTGGCGGCGGACGCCTGCGCCGAAGAGGGGCTGAGCGTCGTTAAGCTTACAGCCGAGACTAAATCGGACCTGAATAAATTCCTCCCTTCCTGGTGGAGCCGGGGAAATCCGGTGGACACCGTGGCGGGGCTCAAAGACGACGACCTCTTCAACTCCCTTGAGGTACTTCTTTCGGCGGAATACATCGACTCGATCATGATCCTCGGGGTGGGATACGGCTCCGTCAGGGGAAGCGCGATAAAGAACTCCCCTTACTCCCACCTCTACAACATGGCCGAGATAGGCCAGCACTACATCAACGGCGACGAGGTTATCGCCGAGAACATCATCGATCTTTTGAAGAAGCACAAAAAGCCGATCATCCCGGTGGTCGACCAGGCGGTGGTTGGGGATAGGGGAAGCTTCGTGGAGATTCTAAAGGGGAGCGGAGTGCTACCCTTCACTTCCCCCAGGAGGGGGGCCGTGGCGCTCTCCGCCCTGACGAGATACGGGGAATACAGGAGGAAACTTTACGGGGGCGGATGAACAAAGATTCTACTCTTTCAGCGGGCGGGTGCCTTGGTTCGGTTTACCCGTAATCCGGCAGTCGAGCCGACAAGCGGAGCAAAAAAAGGGGGAATAACTGCCCCCCTGTTGTTTACGTCCCTATCCCGGTTGGAGAGGACTATGTATAAAAAGCCTCCTACTTCTCCTCCTTGACCTCCTCCTTGACTTTTTTCATCACCTCGTCGATCTTGTTGTTCAGCTCCTCCACCGTCATGGTCGGCTCGTAGATCCCCGCTCCGACCTGATATGGCAGTCCCGGGACCTGCATTATATATGATATCTTCCGTCTGAACTTCGCATTACCCTCTTCGTCCATTACGTCCGTAGGCCGCCAATACTCGACCCATCCCCCCGTAGGATTCTTCGCCTCGTCGCAAAGCAGGAGATTGTACTGAACCCCCTTTTCGTCCTTCCTCGACGCGAGCTCCACACCGATAAGGTCTTTGTTCGGGTGTGCAGCTATTACCCCCTTTTCACAGTTGAACACGAAGACGTAGGTCCCCGACCAGACCCATGGGCCCTTGGGATCGTTGAAATCGGCAAGGCCCGCCTCACCGCTCTCCTCGAGGTACTTTGCGGCCTTATTCACCATGATGATTATATCCCCGGGAGTAACTTTTGCCTCATCTTCGGCCAACACAACGCACGTAAAAGTAAGGGCAGCCACGACCGAGATAACGGTAATTATTGCCTTAAATCTCATCATTTTCCTCCTTTTTAACTAAATCCTTATTTTTATTGTTACGGTTCTTCGGGCGTTTCACCATCCAACGGAGAGAAAAACGGTTTATCTTCAACCGAGACGCTGGTATTATATTAGAAATTTACTTCAGATTCAAGTCCTTTGAATTCGATCAAATTCAGGTGCTTTCTCCAAGGTATCATA
>Ga0180432_10000486_pt1 | contig 64874 bp, 48 predicted proteins | sample SS_ome_10_FD_132414 | JGI IMG/M metagenome (GOLD analysis project Ga0180432, IMG submission 132414) | Hypersaline lake sediment archaeal communities from the Salton Sea, California, USA - SS_1_MS_2 metaG | ecosystem: Environmental > Aquatic > Non-marine Saline and Alkaline > Hypersaline >...
CGTTGTGGGCCTGCAAGGTAGCATGGGCATCCTGCCCATGGACAAAACGCCGTGGAAACGCGTCGCCGGACTCCCTTTTCACGGGCAAGATGCCCGTGCTACGCCCACAACGCAACCGGCTCCTCCGTGTCCGCAGGCGCTTGCCTGGCGGGCCCGACCGGTGATAGCATGTACTTGGCGGCCCCGAGGCTGTCAGAGAGAGAAGGAGTACCCCAGATGAAGATACACAAACGCTTCGCATGCTTCGCCCTGGTCCCCGCCGTGCTGGTCGGGCTGACTGAACCGGCGGCGGGCGAGGTCCGCTTCACGAAGATCGTCGTCGACCGGACGTTTCGGGCCGAGGGCGTGGCCACGGGCGATATCAACCACGACGGCAAGACCGACATCTTCGCCGGAGACGTCTGGTTCGAAGCGCCCGACTGGACCATGCACGAGATCCGCAAGGTCGGCACGTACAACTTCGCCAAGGGGTACAGCCAGTGCTTTGCCAATTTCGCCCAGGACGTCAACGCCGACGGGTGGATCGACTCGATCGTGGTCAACTGGCCCGGCAAGGAGTGCTACTGGTACGAGAACCCCAGGAACGCCAAGGGACACTGGAAACAGCGCCTCGTCACCCGCAGCGCCTGCAACGAAACGCCCATCTTCGTCGACCTGCTCGGCGACGGCAAACGCAAGCTCGTCTGCGGCACCGGCGGGAAGATCACCTGGTACGACGTGCCGAAGGACCTCGAAAAGCCCTGGGTCGCCCACGCCGTCAGCGGGCCCAAGGCGCCGGGCACCAAGCAGTACAGCCACGGGCTCGGCATGGGAGACGTCAACGCCGACGGGCGAAACGACATCATCGTCACCGAGGGCTGGTGGGAGGCCCCGGCGGACCGGACCGCCGGACCGTGGAAGTTCCACAAGGTCAATCTCGGGCCCAAGTGCGCCGACATGTTCGCCTACGACGTCGACGGCGACGGGGACCGCGACGTGATCAGCACGTCGGCCCACGCGTACGGCATGTGGTGGCACGAGCGGGCCGGCGCGGGGTTCACCCGGCACGAGTTCTTCAAGGCCTTCTCACAGACCCACGCGGTGCACCTGGTCGACATGAACGCCGACGGACTCAAGGACCTGGTCACCGGCAAACGCTTCTACGCCCACAACGGCCGCGACCCCGGCGGCAAGGAACCCGCCGTGCTCTACTGGTTCGAGCTGCGCCGACCCGCCAAGGGAAAGGTCCAGTACGTCCCGCACAAGATCGACGACGAGTCCGGCGTCGGGACCCAGTTCGAGGTCAGCGATTTCAACGGCGACGGCAGGCCGGATATCATCACCTCCAACAAGAAGGGCACGCACGTGTTCCTCCAGCAGGCCGGCGCCGCGGGCGCGGCCGGCGGCAAGACCGTCCGGCTGTTCGACGGCAAGACGTTCGCAGGCTGGGAGGGCAACCTCAAGGCGTTCCGCATCGCCGACGGCGCGATCGTGGGCGGCACATTGAAAAAACGCATCCCCCGGAACGAGTTCCTCACCACGAAGAAGGAGTACGCCGACTTCGAGCTGAGGCTCAAGGTCAAGCTCGTCGGCGGCAAGGGCAACGCAGGCATACAGATCCGCAGCCGACGAATACCCAAGCACCACGAGATGATCGGCTACCAGGCCGACGTGGGCCAGGGCTGGTGGGGCTGCCTCTACGACGAGTCGCGCCGGCGCAAGGTGCTGGCCCGGGCGAACCCCAAGGAGCTGGCCAAGGTCCTCAAGTCTGACGGGTGGAACCAGTACGTCATCCGCTGCGAGGGCAAGCGGATCCGACTGACGCTGAACGGCTGCCAGACCGTCGACTACACCGAGCCGGACGCGAAGATCGAGCAGAGAGGCCTGATCGGCCTCCAGATCCACGGCGGCGGCCCCAGCGAGGTCCGGTACAAGGACATCGAAATCACCGAACTGCCCGGCAAGTGACCCGGCGACGACATTCTTACATTCTTGAGAACGTAAGAATGTCACAGCCGGCTCTGCATCTGGAGACGCGGCCATGAAAAGGCAATCTCGCCGAGACGTTCTCAAGCAAACCGCAGGTCTGGCGGGCGCGGCGGCGCTGCCGTATGCGATCACGTCTGACGCGCTGGGCGCCCCGGGCGTGGCCCCGGCCAGCGAGCGGATCACGATGGGCCTGCTCGGCGCCGGGCACAGGGGCTCGTACGTGATGGGGCACTTCCTGGCCCAGAAGCCCGTGCAGTGGCTGGCCGTCTGCGACTGCCGGGCCGACCGCCTCAAGACGGCCAAGGCCCGCGTCGACAAGCACAACGCCAACACCGACTGCCATGCGTACAGGGACTTCCGCGACCTGCTGGCCCGGGGCGATATCGACGCCCTGCTGATCGCCACGGGCGACCGCTGGCACACGCCCGCGACGATCATGGCGGCCAAGGCCGGAAAGGATATGTACTGCGAGAAGCCCGTCTCACTGACCATCGCCGAAGGACGGGCACTGGCCAGAACAATCGGGCGATACGCCACCGTCTACCAGGCCGGGCACCAGAGACGGTCCGTCGATTCCTACAGGTTCCAGGTCGAGGTCGCCCGCAGCGGGATGATCGGGCAGGTCCACACCATCCTCTGCCAGATGTGGGAGAACGCCCCGCGCCCCCGCCCGACCCCTCGGCCCGTGCCTGCGGGCTTCTGGTACGACATGTGGCTGGGCCCGACGCCGTACCATCCCTTCACTAACGAGCGGGTCTATGGGTGGAACGACTTCTGGGACACCGGCGGGGGGTCGCTCATCGGCATGGGATGCCACTACACCGACATCGCCCAGTGGGCCCGCAACTGCGACGACACGGGCCCGGTAGCCTACGAGGGCGAGGCCACCTGGAACCCGAAGTCCTTCGCCGACGTGCCCAAGGCCGCCGAGGTCCGCTGCACCTACGCCGACGGCGTCAAGCTCGTCATCAGCCTCAAGGGCGCCTTCAACCAGCGCTTCATCCGGTTCATAGGCTCCGAGGGGTGGATCCAGGTGGACGACGGCACGAACAGGATCACCGCCGAGCCGGCATCGATCCTGAGGCGGCGCGGCGTGCTGGCCGGGAGCTGGGCCCATACGGGCGACCACGTGCAGAACTTCCTGACGTGCGTCAAGACGCGGCAGCGCACCACGTGCCACGTCGAGAGCGCCCACCGGGCCAACACCATCTGCCACGCCGCCAACATCTGCCTGCGGCTCGGCCGGGGCCTGAAATGGGACCCCAAGGCCGAACGCTTCACCGGCGACGACCAGGCCAACCGCCTGCTGTCCCGCGCCATGCGCCCGCCGTGGCGGCTGTGATACGAGGAGGGGGTGCGGTAACCGGGGTGCTACCCTGGCGAGTGTGATCGGCGTCTGCAGGTTATCGTTCACTCCATGTTTAGCGGGCGAGCAACGCTCGCCGTTTTCGTTCGGACGACAAACGGCGAGCGTTGCTCGCCCGCTAAACACGTACGACCTGACCGTCTCCCCCCGCGGCACCCTCGAGGGCGGTTACTTCTTGTCCAGCAGTTTCCGCCCCTTGAGCCATGCGGCGCAGCGGGCGGGCCATTCGGCCGAGTCGTGGCCCTTTCGGCCGAGGCCGAAGCCGTGGCCGCCCTGCTTGTACAGCCGCAGCTCGGACGGCACGCCGGCCTTCCTGCACGCGGCGTGGAAGAGTTCGCTGTTGGCCGGGGGCACCGCGCGGTCGCTGGTCGCGTGGACCAGGAAGTTCGGGGGCGTCCGGGGCGTCACCTGAAGCTCGTTCGACATCAGCGTCACGAGCTTGGCGTCGGGCTTGGGGCCGAGCAGATTGCCCCGCGACCCACCGTGCGTCACGCCCTTTTTCATCGAGATGACCGCATAGATCAGGATCGAGAAGTCCGGCCGGCAACTGACGCGATCGATCGGGTCGTCGGCGTCGGGCTTGCCTGCGTCGAAGTGCGTTGTTGCCGACGCGGCCAGGTGCCCCCCGGCGGAGAAGCCCATGATGCCGATCCGCTTGGGATCGACGCCCCATTCCTTTGCGCCGCGGCTGCGTACGATGCGGATAGCCCGCTGGGCGTCGCCGAGCGGGATCGGGTGGCGGTGCGGGCGATGGCGATACCGCAGGACGAACGCGGCCACGCCGAGCGAATTGAGCCACTTGCCGATCTGGATGCCCTCGTGGTCGTAGGCCAGCCCCGCGTATCCGCCCCCGGGACAGACCACCACGGCGGCGCCGTTGGCCTTGTCCTTGGCGGGCAGGTGGACGGCCATCCACGGGTCGTAGATCCCCATGAGCCACCCGGGCCGGACGTTCGGCTTGCCGGTCATCTGCCCCGGCGCCTTTCCCACGGGCCAGAGCGGCACTTCGGGCTTGTCGGCCTTGTTCGAGGGTCGCTTCGCCGCGGGGGCCGCCGTCGCCGTAGCCAGCACCGTCAGCACCATTCCAGCCATCAGCCATGTTCGTCGTCGCATCGAAAGTTTCTCCTGAGATCAGCTACATCGGTCCGTTCGGGCTACGTCGCGCCCATGCAGAGAATGTGTCCGTCGGCCGTGGTGATGTAGAGCCGCCCGGCGGCGGCGGACAGGCCATCGAACACCGGCAAGGCCGGAAGATCGTACTCGGCGAGCGTCTTGCCGTCGGCGATGGACATGACCCTCAGCACGCTGCCCATTTTTCCTTCATAGGCGTCCTGTGAGATCACCCAGTCGCCCCTGGCACCGGCAACGAACAGGCGCTTATCCTTGCCCTGCCCGGCCAGCACCATGCCCCGCACCTGCAGGTCGCCCGGCGTCGTCCATTGGTAGGCCTTCCTGGCCTTTCCTCGCGATCCGGCCCTTCTGCGGCGCGAGCCCTTGCGGGCGGGTGCTTTGGCGGGGGGTGTCACTTTCCCGGGGCCGCTCTTGGACGCGGCGAAGAAGATCTCCTTCTCCCCGGCAGCGTACATCTGGTGAGAATTGCCGGGCGACGGCGGATAGTAATCGCGGCCGAACCCGTAGATGCGGTCCTTGTCGATCGACATGATCCGCCCTGTGGGCCTGACGTTCCCGGTTCGCGCCCAGCCCTGTGCGCCGCCGACGTAAATCCGGCCGTAGATCCAGTAGGTGCGTCGGAACCAGGAGGCGTCCAGGAATCCTGTCGCCGAGAAGAGGTGGTCGATGTCCTGCTTGACGCTCTTGCCGCCCAGGTCGAACGCCCAGTGCCGCATGAAGACGTGCTTTCCATCGGCGGACAGCACGTCAGGCTTGGCGCCTTCCATATCGAGGCGGGCGAACATGGTGGGCGTGATGGGGGGCTGCTGGTCGTCCGGCCCCAGTGAATCGACCCGTGTCACGGACAGTTCCCTGCCCGTGCGCGGGTCCAACCGGTAGACCAGCAGGCCGCCGTCGAGGTACGACGACCGCCCGGCGCAGAACCAGAGTACCTTGTCGTGTATCAGCACGCTTCCGTGCACGGGCCATACCGACTCGACCTGGTCGTAGGCGATGCATCGCCTGTCGGTCGCCGCCGCCCGGAACCGCCAGACAAGCTCGCCGCTCTTCGCCGTCAGGCAATACACGTATCCGTCTCGGCAGCCGAAGATGATCGTGCCCCGGTGGAACGTCGGCACCGAATCCACCCGGCCACCTGCCGTGTAGTGCCACAGCCGCTTCCCCTCCGCCGCGTCCAACGCATGGACCGTGTGATCGTCGATCGATGCCACGAAGAGCCTTCCGCCGGCGATCACGCATTGGCTGAGGCCGGGGCCGATCCTCGCACGCCACACCTCCTTCACCGCCGCGGGAACGGAGGCCTTCGTCGTTCCGCTCCGCGCCGCGTCATGCCGGTACGTCGGCCAATCACCATCTGAGATCTGAGACTTGAGATTTGAGGTCTTCCCGTAGGCGGGGCCCTTCTCGAGCCTGTCCGGCTGACCTTTTGCCCCTGATGCTTTCCTCTTGCCTGCCACCGCACAGAATCCGGTGAGCTTACCTTGCATATAGCAGGCGCAGGGGTGCGGGGGCGTGTAGATCAGGCCGTTGGCCGGCATGAATCCGTAGACGCAGGCGCCGCGAATCCAACTGTCGTGGGTCGACTTGCCGCTGGCCACGTCGAAGAACTCGATCCCGGGAAAACTGGTGATGATGAAGCCGCCCGAAGCGCGGGGAACGTGGCAGCGGTGATGCATGATGGCGTACCCGTGCTTGGCGGAGACGGGAAGCTCCTTGCGGACCGCGCCGGTGCGGAGGTCGTATCCGGTATACGTGCGGTTGATTGCTTTCCGGTTGCTGCCCGGCCGATAGGGCTCGCCCCCGGTGTCGACGTCCCAGATCAGGCCGTTCACGATGAAGATGCTCGCGGGCGCCCGGTAGCCGGCTGCGGCACACTTTGCCGACCAGAGCCGCTTGCCCTTGGCCGCATCCAACGCGCTCAGTTTGCCGGCGATGGCGGCGTAGACGATGTCCTTGTGCACCAGCACGGTCGGACTCAGGTCCGTCCGGACCCTCGGCGGCTTCGCAGCGAGCTTCGTCTCCCAGAGAGCCCGCCCGGTCGCGAGGTCCAGGCACCGCAGCGAGCCGCCGCACATCAGGACAATCCGTCCCGCGCCGGAGGCAATCGTCAACGGCACCACGCCGCGGTGGGCCTTCTTCCAGGCCGTCTTGCCGGTCGCCGTGTCGATCACCGCAACCGACCGCCGGGCGGCCAGGCTGATCGTGTTCTCCGGCGCCCTGAAGCGCGGCCGCCCGGCGGGCATGCGTCCCTTGTACGGCACGGCCTTGCCGTCGTCGTTGACGAGCACGACGAGCCTGCCGCCGGTCAGCAGCAGTTCCTCGGCGAACGCCGTGTCGGCGAATGTGCGCACCACCTTGCCGGTCGCGGCGTCGATCTCGCTGACCGGGTCGTAGAGCCCGAGCGTGGCGTAGACGCGAGTTTGCCCCGCGACCAGCCGGCGAGGCATCTGCATCGGGCCGCTCTTCAACGGGAACAGCCTCGCGTGCCACTTCCCGATCGGGATCTGCCACAGACGCACCCCGCTGAACGCGTCCCGGGCCGTCAGCAGCCACTCTGGCGGCAGGTAGATCGAGGCCTTGGGCCCCTCGTCCATGATGGAAAACACCCGCCCGCCGGCCGAGACCACGGCACTGACGCTGGACATATTCTCATGGCTTCGGCTGTATTCGGGTCCGGCCTTCCACTGAATGCTCCGCGGCTGACTGACGGCGGTGTCGTTGCCGGTGCCGATGCCGCTGGCGTCGTACATGTGGTGGGACCAGTCGTCGATCTCGGTGGGGACCTTCTTGACGGTCTTCCGGCCGGCGACAATCGCCACGCCCCGCGGCGCCAGGACGCGCATGACCTCGGCCATCGGCACGCCGCCCAGGTCGTCGGCCACCAGCAGGTTCACCAGGTTCTCGACGTAAGGCAGGCGATTGGCCCTCAGTCTCGCCACCGACACCGTGCCGCCCAGCCCGAGCGATCGCACGTGCGCGCGGGCCTTCGCGACGTTGGCGGCATCCGTATCGAGGCCGTGCACCACGGTGCTTTCGCCGGCGCGCAGCGCGGCTGTCAGCGTGCCGTCGCCGCAGCCGACGTGGACCACCAGCCCGCCGGCGACTCCCGCAGCGTCCAGGATGTCCTTCGCGTCGGCCGCCGCGGCGCCGGCGGCCGCGAACGAGACGATGACCAGTCCTGCCAGGATTGCACGTGTGGTCCGCTTCATTGCCCGATCCTTCCTGCTGTTGATTGTCCTCCAGAGCATACCGCATGGTCCGCCCCTGTGGCCATGGGCAGTTGGCGTCTGGACCGGCGGCGCGCCGGCGGGCTATAATCGCCGCCGGCCTCGTTCCGGGCCTCGGGACCGAAGGAGCGCGTGACCATACCGAGCATCAAGGCATGTCGAACGTGTCTGGCCGTGGGCGTCCTGGCCTTGGCCGGGCGGGCCGCGGCCGAACCGCCGCCCCGCCGGGAGTTCCTGACCGGCGGGGACATCTCCATGCTTGCACGGATCGAGAAACTCGGAGGCGTCTTTCGGCAAGACGGCAAGACGGGCGACGCCCTGAAGATCCTGGCCGATCACGGCTGCAACTGTTTCCGCCTTCGGCTGTTCGTCAAGCCCAGCGGCAAGAACGCCGTGATAAACGACCTGCCCTACACGCTGGCCCTGGCCAAACGCATAAGGCAGGCCCGCGCGACGCTGCTGCTGAACTTCCACTACTCCGACACCTGGGCCGACCCCGGACACCAGACCAAGCCCGCCGACTGGGCAGACCTGCCCTTCGACGCCCTCGAAAAACGCGTGGAAACCTACACCGCCTCGGTCATCGCCCAGTTCGCAAAGCACCGCGCCCTGCCGGATATCGTCCAGATCGGAAACGAGATCACGCCCGGCATGCTCTGGCCGGACGGGAAGCTCAGCGGCACGGCGGCGCAGTGGGACCGTTTCGCCCGGCTGCTCAAGGCGGGCATCCGCGGCGCCCGCAAACCGCCCGCCGGACGCGAGGTCCCGCGCATCATGATCCACATCCACTGCGGGGGCAGCGCCCGGAAGACCCGCTGGTTCTTCGACAATCTCAAGCAGCGCAACGTGCCGTTCGACGTGATCGGCCTGAGCTACTACCCCTGGTGGCACGGGCCGCTGGACCGCCTCAAAGAGAACCTCGCCGAGACGGCGAAGACATATCGCAAGGATATCATCGTCGTCGAGACCGCCTATCCCTACCGCGACGAGAAACGCATGAAGGCCCGGCCGAACATGGCCTGGCCGATCTCCCCCGCCGGGCAGCAGGCGTTCCTGGCCGACGTGGTCACGGCGGTTCGGCAGGCGCCCGGCGGTCGCGGGCGCGGCGTGCTGTGGTGGTATCCCGAGTCGATCCCCGTCAAGTCCCTGCGCGTCTGGAACCGCAGCGCCACCGCCCTGTTCGACCTCACCGGCAGCGCCCTGCCCGCGATGAGGGCATTCGGCCCGCCCCGCAACCCCCCAACGCCCCGGGGCGCCGACCCCGGGGGTACCTGAAGGAGACGACCCATGACACGCGGGATAGTGTCCGTTCTCGCGGCGCTGGCGGTGCTGAGCGCCCCGTCGGGGTCGGTCTCGGCCCCGCCGGCGCGGCAGGAGGCGGCTGCGGGATTGGAGAAGGCCCTGGCGTTCTTCTGTGGCAAGGTCGCCGTCCAGGGCGGATACGTCTGGCAAGTCAGCGCCGACCTGGCCAAGCGCGAGGGCGAGGGCAAGGTCGGCCCCACCACCGTCTGGGTCCAGCCCCCCGCCACGCCGACCGTCGGGCTGGCGCTGGTCGACATCCACGCATGGACCGGCCGCAAGGACGCCTTCGCCGCGGCGCGGGCGACGGCCCACGTGCTGGTGCGCGGGCAGATGCGCTCCGGCGGGTGGATCGCCCGGATCGATCTGGACCCGGCCCGGCGGCGACGATACGCCTACCGCGTCGGGCCCGAACCGTCGTCCAAGGCCCGGACCTGGTCCTCGCTCGACGACGACCAGACCCAGGCCGCCCTCCGCTGCCTGACGCGGTTCGACCAGGTGACCGCCTTCAAGGACAAGACCGTCCACGAGGCCGCGCGGTTCGGGCTCGACAGCCTGGTCAAGGCCCAGTTCCCCAACGGGGGCTGGCCTCACGTGTTCCGCGGCCCGCCGGATCCGGCCAAGTTCCCCGTCACCCCGGCGTCCTACAGCCCGACCGCCCAGTACACGCGCATCAAGGCCCACTGGGACCTCTACACGATCAACGACAACCTGATGAGCGACGTGATCGACACGCTGCTGCTGGCCGGGCGGGTGTATTCGCACGCGCCCTACCGCCAGGCCGCGCTCAAGGGCGGCGACTTCCTGCTGCTGGCGCAGATGCCGGACCCGCAGCCGGCCTGGGCACAGCAGTACGACGTCGCGATGCGCCCCGCCTGGGCCCGCAAGTTCGAGCCGCCCGCCATCTCGGGCGGCGAGTCCCAGTCGGTCATGCGCACGCTGCTGGACCTGTACGAGCAGACCGGGCAGCGGAAGTACCTGGCGGCCGTAAGCAAGGCGCTGGCCTACTTCAAGCGCTCGCTCCTGCCCGACGGGAAGCTGGCGCGGTTCTACGAACTCAAGACCAACAGGCCCCTGTACTTCACCCGCGACTACACGCTGACCTACAGCGACGCCGACATGCCGACCCATTACGCCTTCAAGGTCTCGTCCGGGTTGGGTTCGATCGAGAGGCGCTTGAAGGCCTTGAGCGCCCGCCCCTGGCGGGCGCCTTCGGCCCCGTCCGGGAAGCCCTCGCGCCCCTCGCCGCAGACCATCCGGCGCATCCTCGACGCGATGGACGCCCGCGGCGCGTGGGTCGAGGACGGCCGCCTGCGCTACTGGGGAAAGTCCGACCCCACCCGCCGCGTCATCCGCTCGGCCACCTTCGCGAGAAACGCCCGTCTCCTGGCCGCCTACATCGCCGGGCGATAGGCCCGTCCCCCCCCCGCGGTGCCATACGTGCGAGCGCCCCCAGAACGTTCATGCATTCATGCACCCTCTTCTCAGTTCGCGCTTGACAAGACCGGGAGCGGTTGATAGAGTATTCGTAAGAAGTGAAGGAGACAAAGGAGATGACTCAAGCTCAACGGTGTATCATGGTCTGGGCGGCCGTCGCGGTGATGGGTCTGTTCGCGGGCGTCGCTGACGCAGCCGTCGTGTACGTGATGTCCAGCGGCGAGGGCGCCCTGGACACGCAGCTCGAGACGCTCCTGGAGAGCCACGGGCACGTCGCAGATATCGGCGACGGGTACCGGGACTTCGACGGCAGCGAGGACCTCGCGGGCTACGACGTCGTGCTCCTCCAGGACAGCGCGCAGTGGGGCACCGACATGGACGTGCCGGGCCAGCAGAAGCTGGTGGACTTCGTCTCGGCCGGCGGGGGACTGGTCACCGGCGAGTGGGTCATGTGGGAGGTGGGCGTGGGCCGCCTGGTGACACTCGAGCCCTGCCTGCCGACCCTGTGCACCGGCGCGTGGAACTCCGCGTCGCCGATCACCTACACGCAGGTCGAACCGGAGCTGACGGTCAACGCCGGCGTCAGTTCGCCGTTCACCTTCACCGCGGACTACTACGCCGGCACCGAGTCCGATATATGGGCCAAACCGGGCGCCCACACGTTCTATTCGAGCAGCAACCTCACCGACGGCGTGGCGGGGTGGGACTACCTGGCCGGCCGGGCCATCTCGTTCTCCACCGTGCTGGGCCCCGACGAACTGGCCCATCCCGACTACGGGCGGCTGGTCAGCAACGCCGTCTACTGGGCCGCCCACCAGCGCGTCCCCGAGCCGGCGACCGTCGCCCTGCTGCTGACCGGCGCCGCGGCCCTGTTCCGCCGACGCCGAACCCGCCGCTGACGGCATTCACCGCTCGTCGCCCAGGACGGTGTCGACCGGCGCGCGGAAGACCCAGGCGGTGTCCAGGGCGGGGAAGAAGTTGGCGTCGAAGCCGGCGACGTAGACGTATCGGCCGCCGTCCTTGGCGAAGGGGGACACCGCGAACGCCCGCGGGGCCACCAGCTTGGGTTTGCCCGGCGCCCAGGGGCCGTTGACTTCCTTCAGCCGCCAGCACCGATCCGGTTCCCGAATGAGGTACGACCCGCCGGCGTACCAGCCGAAGAACGTGTTGGGGGGGTAGGTCCTGTTCCTGTCGAGCGGCGCGCGGACGAGCCGGCCCTGGACGCCGGCGACGTGCACGGTGCGCCCGGTGGCGGGATCCTTCAGGGGCATCATGTCGCTGTAAGCGGCAATGATGCTGCCCCGGACGGCAACGGACCAGCTTTTCTGAAGCAGCGGCCTGATCCGCAGTTCGACGGTGGCCTTGTGCCCGTCGGCGGGGTCGATGCGGATGATCCGGTCGGTGTGCGAGAACAGGATCGACTGGCCCGCCCCGCCGGGTGACGCCACGGCGGTCAGGCCGCGGATGCCGCCCAGTTCCCAGTGCTCGCGGGTGTTGTCGGAGTAGACCTTTTTCCATCGCGGCGCCGAGCCGCCGATGCGCCGGTAGACCGAGGCGCCGGCCGAGGCGTAGAGGTTGCCGTTGGCCTCGGCGAGCGCCATCGGGCGGATCCTCACGGGCCCGAGTTCGGCCCTGGCGTCCCAGCGGATCCTGCCGGGCCGAGAGGCGTCGTAGACGCCGCTGAAAATACCGAGTTCCCCGGCGGCGACGACGAGGCGGTCGGTCCCGGTTTTCCGGTCGCGATGGACGATCAGGGCCCGGGTCGACCGCCGGGCCTTGGGGTCGCCGCCAAGCGTGGTTCGCGTCCAGGTGTTCCGCCGATCGTCGCGGGTCCAGATGTGGCTTTCCCGGGGTTCGCTCTGAATGTCCGAAGCCGCCAGGAGCAGCGTCACCGGCGCCGCCAGCGTCTTGCCGGCCCCGTCGGTCCGGAACGTGACGGACTCGAGCGCCGTGACGCGCAGGTGCGGCTTCCCGAGCGCCAGGTCCACCTTCCAGGTCCCCTCGGGCGAGTCGAGCACGAGCACCTGCGACCAGGGAGTTTTGTCGGCCCCGCGGGGGTCCATCCAGTACCCGTTCCCGGCGAACAGCCGGCCCTTGTGGGCCGCCAGGTGCACGATCTCCGTGCCGCGGATCGCCCGGCCGGTGGCGGCGTCGATCTGCCCGGCCTTGAACGCCTGCGTCCACCCCCCCGCCGGTCGCGACTGCCCGCAGGCCGGCACCGCGGCGCAGACCAGCCCCCCCAGGAGAACCATCCCGAGCCGCGTCATCCGCTCGCTCCGGCCTTCGGCTTCAGGGGACGTTTGGCCAGCTCGAAGTACGTGCGGCACCGGGCGACGACGTCGGGGAACTTGGCGGCCAGGTCGGTCGTCTCGCCGATGTCGTTCTCGAGGTCGTACAGCGCGTAGCGGTTCTTGCCCCGCGGGTGCAGCTTCCACTTGCCCACGCGGACGGACCAGATCCAGTAGAAGTACTCGTGTTTGGCCTGCCGGTCGGTCCGGCCGAGCAGCTCGGGCACGTAGCTGATGCCGTCGATGTCCTTCGGCGGGCGGACGCCGGCCAGCTCGCAGGCGGTCGGCAGGAAGTCCCAGAACGCGCTGGGGTGGTCGCTGGTTCGCCCGGGCCTGATCCGGCCCGGCCAGCGGGCGATGGTCGGGACGCGAATGCCGCCCTCCCACATGCTGCGTTTGCCTCCCCGCAGCGGACCCGAACTGTTGAAGAACGTCATGCTCTGCCCGCCCTCGCCCGACGGGCCGTTGTCGCTGGAGAAGATCACCAGCGTCTCTTCGCTGAGCTTCAGCTCGTCCAGCAGGTCGAGAATCCGCCCCACGTCGCGGTCCAGCCGTGAGACCATGCCGGCGTAGGCGGCGTTGGGATGGCTCTGCCCGCAGTAGCCCCGCTTGTACTGGCTGCCGTAGCCCCCCCCGCCGGTGTTGCCCTTGCCCTCGATCTTGGGCTTCTCGGGCCAGTTCAGCGTCAGGTACGGCGCCATCGAGTCTTCCGGAACGGTCAGTTCGGCGTGGGGAATGCAGTACGGCAGGTAGAGGAAGAACGGGTGGTCCTTGTTGGCCTTGATCCAGCCGAGGGCTTCCTTGGTCAGCTCGTCGTGGCTGTAGGTGCCTTTGCCTTTCTTGTATTGGCCGTTCACTCTGAGGTCGTGGTTGTCGGGATAGAGGACCTTCTTGTCGTTCCGCCAGAGGAACTCGGGATAGTAGAAGTGCGCGAAGCCCTGGTTGTCGTAGCCGAAGAAATGGTCGAAGCCCTTGTTGTTCGGGCTGCCGGGGTGGCCCGGCTTGCCCACCAGGCCCCACTTGCCGATCATGCAGGTTTTGTACCCGGCCTGCTTGAGCAGCATGGGCACGGTCACGTCGCCCTTCCTCAAGCGCCCGCCGTTGCCCTTGACCGAGGCGTGGCCCATGTGCTTGCCGGTCATCAGCGCGCAGCGCGAGGGGGAGCAGACGGTGAAGCCCGCGTAATGGCTGGTCAGGCGGACCCCCTCGGCGGCCATCCGGTCCAGGCGCGGGGTCTTGATCTTCTTCTGCCCGAAGCAGCCCAGGTCCCCGTAGCCGAGGTCGTCGGCCAGGATGAAGACGATATTCGGCCGCCTGCGGCGCCTGCCCGCGGTCGCCGCGGCGGCCAGCGACACCAGCGCGCCCCCGCCCGCGATGCCGGCGAGAAACTCTCTGCGATTCATCAGGTCTCCTTTGCCGCGGCCGCGGGACGCTCACCGGGCGAACTTGGCCGGGGGGGCGCTCCGCCCGGCGGCGGCGTACTTCTCGTAAATCGCGGTCAGCGCCTTGACCTTCTCGGGATGCCTGTCGTACAGGTTGGTCGTCTCGCCCGGGTCGGCGGCGAGATTGTATAACTGACCAGCCGTCTTGACCTTACGGCCCATGCGGAACCCGCCGGCGTCCGGGCCCATGATCAGCTTCCACGGACCTTGGCGGACGGACTTCATCGTCGACCACGGCGTCATGATGGTCGCCTCGCGGAGCGGGGCGTTCAGTTTTCGGCCCAGCAGGACGGGCAGGATGCTGTAACTGTCTTCAGCGGCGTTCTTTGGAAGATCGACCTCGAGAATCTCCGCCACCGTCGCCAGCACGTCGACCACGCAGATGATCTCGTCGGACACGCTGCCCGCCTTGACCTTCCCGGGCCAGCGGACGATGAAAGGCACGCGGTGACCACCTTCGTAAATGGTCGTCTTATACCCGAGATACGGCCCGTTGACCTTGTGCCCGTACGTCAGCCAGTTCCGGAAGGTCCCCTCGTTCTTGCGTGCCAGGAGCTTCCGGGCGTCCCATCGCTTGCCCCAGTCGTGCCTGGCGTAGTGCTGCAGTGCCCGCTCCGGGTCGCCCGGCATGGCGCCGTTGTCCGACGTGAAGATCACTAACGTATTGTCCTGACAGCCCTTGGCCTTCAGCATCGCCATCAGCTTGCCGACGATATCGTCCAGTTCGACGACCTTGTCCCCGTGCAGACCGGCCTTGCTCTTGTTGCGGAAGGCCTTGACCGCCAGGCACGGGCGATGGATGGCCGACGTGGGCAGGTACAGGAAGAACGGCTTGTCGGGCGTCGTCTTGAAATGCTTGTCCAGCCAGGACTTAGCTTTCGTCCACAACACCTGGTCGATCTGCTCGGACACGTAATCCGGCGAGACCAGCCCCACGCCCGTCTCCGTATCGTAGACCGGGCTCTTGCGCTGGGTCGTCGGGGGCTGGACGACGCGATGGCCCTCGATGTAGCAGTACGGCAGCATGTTGTTGGACGAGCCGATCCCGAAGTAGTAGTCGAACCCGTGGTCCAGCGGCCCGGCGGTCAGCGGTTTGGTGAAGTCGATCTTGTCCACCTGCCTGGCGTCCCAGGAGGTGGGCTTGATCGTCTGGCCGGGCTTGGTCTGCCAGCCCAAGCCCAGGTGCCACTTGCCGATGCCGGCCGTCGCGTAGCCGTGCCGCTTCAGCAGCGACGCGAGCGTCAGGCGCTTTTTGGCGATCAGCGGCCTGGCGAAATGCTGGAGCACGCCGGTCTTCATTCGCGTCCGCCAGGCGTAGCGCCCGGTCATCAGCCCGTACCGGGTGGGCGAGCACTGGGCGGCGGGGGTGTGGGCGTCGGTGAAGCGCATGCCCTGGCGCGCCAGGACGTCGAGGTTCGGCGTGGGGATCATCCCGTCGGGGTTGTAGCAGTTCAAATCGCCCCAGCCGAGGTCGTCGGCGAGGATGACCACGACGTTCGGCCTGGCGGCCGGTTCGGCCGAGGGCGAGGGCGTCTTGGCGTGAAGCCGCCGTCCTATCGCCGCCCCCGCCGCCGCCGCGACGACCTGCCCGGCCCGCCGCGAAGGCGTCTTGGCCTGGAGTTGTCGTCCTATCGCGCCCCCCGCCACCGCGGCGACCACCTGCTGCATGAACGTTCGTCTGCTCAAGTGCATCTGTCACCTCCGGAGTTCGGTGCCGTTGCGAATCCCGCCCGGCCATGGGGTCAGACCTTGATCAGCGGTTAGTAGTCGACCTCAGCGTCATTGGCGCATCGCCACCAGGAATAGTATTTGCCCGCCAGATCTTCGCGTGTTGAATAGGGGTAATAGAACATTCCCTGCTGGTCACCGATGTAAAAGCCGCTCTCGACACAGCGGAACAGAATGGAGGCCCGTGAAATCCGATCGACGGTCTTGGTCTGTTTTCCGGAGTCCGGGTCAAGTTCAGCAAGGCAATTTCGGATATGGCTGATGTTGTGATATGGCAGGCCTGTCCCGCCGCTGACCGGATCGTCGACCAGGTCGCCAAGTTCCAACTCGACAAAGCAAATCCTCGGGACGGAGATAGGCCTGGAGGTGTCGGTGATGAACAGGCGGAATTGATCCGGTGTGAGCGAACTGGCGATCAGTGGATGAATAGGGCACATTTCCTGGTAAAGGTGACACCTCTTGGCAGGCTCAGTCGGCACGTCGCCCCGCTTCAGTTCCAGTGTCCGCCCGTGAGCGGTGGTCAGGTACAGGCTGCCGATTGCATCAAGCGGCACATGCTCGAGGACCCGGTAGATTGCGAGGTACAGGGAGTGTTTCGGCTGACCGTCAGGGTGCGGGACGCACTTCTGTTCGATACTTGAGAAATCGAAGTAATCGCTCTGGAATTCCCGGTCAAGCTGGAAGAACATCGCCTGGCCGTGCGGCCGCTTCTGTGTTCCGGTCGCAAGGTAAGCCCCGAACTCTTCGGGCGGCAGCATGGAAACGACCAGCGATTCCGGACTCATCGACAGGTACAGGTAAGTATCCATGGTTTTCCCTTTCCACATGACAGCCTGTCGCCGCCGACGTTACTCCGGCCGGCATAATCGGACGACCCCGCCGCTCGTCCGAAAGCGATCTCGAAGCAATCGTAGCACTCGCACGCGCCGTATCAAAGAACTTTCGATTGCAGGCGACACCGGCCGGGATGAACGGCAACGGCGTCTTGACGGGATAACGGGATGGACCGGATGATTGTCCGTCGTCCCGTCCTTCCCGTTTGCCTGAAGCCGGAGACGTGATAGAATCATTGAAAAGACACACGACAGTCACAGGCGATCGGCCGGGTGCCGTGGGCTGCGGAGCGCAGCGACGCAACCACGTGGCCGCCGGAGAATTCTCATGAATGCGCCGGTTACTTTTCGCGGGGTCCGGGTCTTTGGGCTGATCGTTCTTCTGGCGGCGCCGGCGAGTGCGGAGACGCCGGCGGGCACGTTCGTGCAGGTCGGCAAGGACGAGGTCGGCGGGCACTACTTCAGCCAGGTCATCTACGCCCCCACGATCGACGCGGTGGTCACGTGGGGCACGCGGACCCACAGCAAGCCGATCCGGGCACACGAAACGCAGCACTTCCTGCCCGGCCGCAACGCGTGGATCGACGCCTGGCCTCCGGGCAAAGCCTCGGCGTGGTCGGGCAAGTTCAAGCGCTGGCCGGACTGGAACATCTGCGCCCCGGTCGGGGAGTTCACCGCGCGTGACGGCGTGACGATGCCCCGCCCGAACTCCTCGTTCCACCAGGTCTGCTGGGACGCCCACAACAAGCGGATCCTGTTCTACGTCGGGTCCCAGACGTTCTCCTACGAGCCGACCGCGCGCCGGTGGAAGCTCATCCACGCGCCCACCGCCGCCGGCCAGCCCCCGGCCATGCTCATCTGGAGCGCCCTGTGCTACGACCCGGTCAACACGCAGGTGCTCCTGTTCGGCGGGGGCGGGATCAACGCACCCGACGGGCGCCCGCACACGTGGGCCCTTGACGTAGAGACCGACACCTGGCGCAAGGGCGACCTCGACGTCGAGCCGCCGGCGCGCTGCAACTCCCGCATGGTCTACGACCGGCGAAACAAGCTGATCGTGCTGTTCGGCGGGGACGGGCAGGACCGCGGGCTGGCCGATACGTGGGTCTTCGACGTGACGACGCGGCGCTGGCAGCAGCGCCGCCCGCCGAGAAGCCCGCACCCGCGCGCCTCCCACGCCCTGGCGTACCTCGACAAATCCGGCCTCGTGCTGCTGGTCGGGGGGCGGCCGGTCTGCGACTACCGCCAAGCCGCCAAACTCGCCCGCCAGACCTGGGTCTACGACGCGGCGAAGAACACGTGGACGCCCCTGGCCGTCGAGACGCCCGCGTTCCACTGGGCGTCCATGGAGAACCTGCCCGGCACGGACGAGGTCGTCCTGGTGACCGCCCACAAGTACGACCACCGGCGGGAGACCTACCGCTTCCGCTACGCCGCGTCGATTCCGGCGGCGAAGCACCCCGGCGTGGCGCCCGGCACGGTGGCGCACAAGACCGAACGGTCCGCGCAGTGGTACGCCGACGTGCCCCCCGCCGACCCGGACGCCCACGCGAAGGTCCTGGCCCGGCTGCCGGTCAACCGGTGGGTGGAGGTCAAGCCGCCGAAATCCACCGCCGGGCGCACGTGGGGCAGCGCCCTGTTCGACACCGACCGCGGGGTGGCCATGAAGTGGGGCGGCGGGCACAGCGGGTACCAGGGCACGGACATGGCCTTCTACGACGTCGCGGCCAACCGCGTCACGATCGACCGCCGGGCCGCCTTTACGCCCGACCCGTTCGAGCGGTGGGCCCGCCGGCCGGGCGGGAGGACGTTCTTCAACCAGCCCTGGACACGCCACATGCGCCACACGTGCGCGTACGATCCCGTCCGGAAGGTGGGCGTCTTCGCCGACTGCGGCGGGTCGAGCGTCTTCGACCGCGCCACCGGGAAGATGGTCAAGCACACCTGGCTGTACGACCCGGCGGCCCGCCGCTGGCTCGAACCGATTAGCCAGCCTTTTCCCGGCGGGGGGACCTTCTCGCCGATCCTGATCCCCACGCCGAAGGGCGTGCTGGCCTACCAGCACGTTCGGCTGTACGGCCCGGAGCACCTGTGGCGGTTCGCGGGCAAGCCGGGCGAGTCCAAGACCTGGCGGTGGGAGGAGATCGCCCTCGAAGGCAAGGACCGCCCGCGACGGCACGAGCACATGACCATCGTGTACGACGCGAAGCGCGACCGGCTGGTGTTCCTCTCGACGGCCAAGGGCCGCCGCGGCCGCGACCATCGTGGGGACGGGCCCCCGGAACTGTGGTTCCTCGACATGACCCACCCGCGCTGGGTGAAGAACCCCGCACCCGCCGCCGGGGGCGTCAGCACGCGAGAGGCCGTCTACGTCCCCGAGGTCGACGCGATCCTGGCCTACGGGCCGACGACGAAGGACGACCCCGTCTGGACGCGGGTGTACCTCTGCGCGGCCAATCGCTGGGTGGCCCTGCGGGTCGAGACGCCGAAGTTCACCGTGCACGAGGTGGCCCTGGAGTACGACCCGATCCACAAGCTGGCGGTGCTGCTGTGGCCCCCGAGGTTCGAGCGCGACATCCGCCCGCACCTGTTCCGCCTGGACGCGGGCAAGCTCCCGGCCCGGTGACGGCGGGGCCTCAAAGGCTCCACGGTTCGCGCATGGCGCGCCAGAGCATGGCGTTGGCTTGCGCGTCGTTGACGAAGCGTTCGGCCTCGGCGTCCCATGTGAGCTTTCTGCCGAGGCGCATCGAGATGTCGCACAGCGAGCAGACCGTGCTGGCTCGGTGGGCGATCTCGACCGGCGCGACGGTTCGCCTGCGCGTTTTTATGCACTCCACGAAGTCCTCGACGTTGGACCTGCTGTGGTTGAGTCGCAGATCGTTGGGCCCCCAGACGGTCTTCAGGAGCGACTTGGGATGGGCGTCCACGCCGTTCTGCACGTGCACCCAGCCGTCCGTGCCGTGGAACCGAACGCCTTCCTTGGGATTCTCGTCCTTGCTGGTGAAGATCAGCTTCACGCCGTTGCCGTACGTGCATTCGATGTGGAACCTGATCGCGGTATCGAACAACCCGTCGGCCGGATAGACCCCCCGGCCGTCGATCTCGACCGGCCCGGTCAGCTCGGTATCCATCCCCCAGTGGGCCAGGTCAACGTAGTGCACGCCCTGCCCGGCCACCCAGCCGGTCGGGCAGTAGTCGCTGATGAAATACCACCCGAAGCGATACACGCGGGCGCGGCTGTAGGGCGCCCAGGGCGCCTGGCCCAGCCACATGTCGTAGTCGAAGCCCTTCGGGACCGGCTCGGGCCGAACCGCCTTGCCGGTCCAACTGGCGTCACAGGAGACCTCGACGGTGTGCAGCCTGCCGATCAGCCCGTTGCGGACCAGTTCACAGCCGAACCGCACGCGACCGAACGAGCGGCGCTGCGTGCCGTGCTGGAAGACCCGCTGGTAGCGCTGGACGGTCTTGACCATTTCGCGGCCTTCGTGGACGGTGATGCCGAGGGGCTTTTCCCCGTAGATATCTTTGCCGGCCTTGGCTGCCGCGACCCCGATCGGCACGTGCCAGTGGTCGGGCGTGGTGACTACGACGGCGTCGATGTCACTACGGGCCAGCAGCTCGCGGAAGTCGCTATGGGCAGTGCAGCCTTTGTAGGTTCCGGCCCGGGCGGCCCGGGCGTAGTGCGACCGGACGGCCTGCCGGGCCTTGTCGCGAAGCGCCGCCTGCACGTCGCAGACGGCCAGGACCTGGCAGTGCCTGTTGCGCAGGAACGCGGGCATGACCGCCCGGGATCGGTTGCCCATGCCGATGACGCCGACCGTGATGCGGTTGCCCGGCGCGACGGCCCCGTCCCGTCCGAGGGCGCCGGCGGGCACGATGTACGGCCCGGCCGCCGCAGCGACGGCGGATCGCAGGAGATTCCGACGTGTGATACCGGCTCGCGATGCCACAAGATGCTCCCGACCTCTCTCGCTGCCATCATACCACCGCGCCGGTCAGGCACCACAGGAAATACGTCGGGGGGCCGTCAGATCTGCCAGCCTTTGCGGCAGGATCGCCGCTCTGGGTATCAGGGCAACAGGAACCCAAGCCCCAACATACTGGACATATGTCACTATCAACGGGGCGCAATCCAGAGGAGGCGAGACGGGCTTTGACCAGCGCTATCTGCGGGATGGAATCGCGCACCGTCGGTGCTGGGTTCGTAATGGGCATGCGTTCCCAGGGCGGCGCTGCCGCCTTCGGCGGACAGCTCTGCCCTGGGCGGTCGAATGCCAGCCCTTCGGGGGTCCGGAGCACTTGGCCGGGGGTCGCCCGAGCACGGCCGCCCTACCTGCCCGGATGGGATGCACCCGGGGACGCGCGGCCCGCCCTGACGTGCTTCGGCAGGCACAGGGCGGGGATGATGCTCAGGGCCGCCGCCGCGGCCCCCATGATGAAAACCCACTGGTAGCCCGCGTACTTCCACAGCAGCCCGCCCACCAGGGGCATGATGACCGCCGCCACGTGATTGAACGCCACGCCCATGCTCAGCGTCGGCGTGCGCTCGGCCGGGGGGGCAATCTTGTTCACGTACGTCGTCAGCGCCATCGCGAAGACGAAGAAGGCGCTGTCGACGACGTACAGCCCGCACAGGACGGCTCGGTGCCGGATGGTCGCATAGCCCACGAAGCAGAGCGTCAGGCCCGCGAAGTAGAACACCAGCACGGGGCGCTCGCCGAGCCGGTCTATCAGCCGACCCACCAGCGGCGAGGCGATCCAGATGATCGCCTGGAACGCCATCGCCAGCAGGAGCATCGTCGTCAGGGGCACGCCGTGGTGTTTGACCAGCAGGAACCCGGCGAAGGCCACGAAAATCTGCTTGCGCCACCCCTCCAGGAAGCTCAGCAGGTAGTACAGCCCGTACTTCCGCATGAAGACCAGCCGCGGCCCGGGCGTCTTGATCTGCCGCGGTATGCCCGTGCACGCCGCGGCCGCCAGCAGCGCCGCGGCCCCGGCCACCAGGAACAGCGGGCGGATCGTCACGCCCAAGTGCGACAGCGCCAGGGCGACCAGCAGCCCGAGCCCGGCCCCGGCGGCGCCGGCGGCGCGGACCTGGCCCACGCGGTGCCCCGCGCGGCCGGGCTCGGCCAGGGCCAACGCCATCGAGTTCGGCAGGGGCATCCAGACGTGCAGGCCCTGGCTCCAGACCAGGGAAGCCGCCACCAGCCAGAAGTAGTCCGGCACGAACGCATACGACCCCAGCCCGACGCCGACCAGGACCAGCATTCCCGCGGCGACGAGGGGCTCGGCGAACCCGGCCAGCAGGGCCAGCACCACCAGGGCCACGATCCCGCAGCTCTCGCGCCAGGCCTCCAGAACGCCCTGCTGGGCGCCGGAGAGTTTCATTTCGTCGGCCACGAAACTCGGGTTCGCCCCCATCTGCACGGAGAAGGCGAACCCCAGCAGCGCCGCGGCCAGGGCGAGAAACAGCAGCCCCCGCCTGCGATGCCAGGCCGTCGCCTCCGCGGCCAGCGGAACCTCCTCGGCGGTCTGCGGATCGAGCGTCATGCTCAGCGAGAGCCCGCCTTGTCAGCGGCGGCCCCGGCATCCTTTCCGAGGGTCGGCTCGCCCTCGAGCCAGCCCAGCGAGGCCAGGAACAGGTCCATCTGGCGGACCGTCTTGACGTAGTACTCCGAGACGCCCTTCTTCTTGCGGAACGCCCGGGCGTTGAAGAAGCCGTGGCCCTGTCCCTCGTACAGCCTCAATTCGCTCCGGCTGCCGACGGCCTCCATCTTGGCCTGGAACGCCTTGGCCGTCGCGACGGGAATCAGCTTGTCCCTCGTGCCGAGAAACACGATCGCCGGGGGCATGCCCTTGCGGATGTTGTGCATGGGGGAGATCTCTTTGTAGCGGTCCTTGACTCGGCTGTACCCGTAGCCCTTGGGTCCGTTGTCGTAGACGGGATTGAACAGGAGCAGGGCGTTGGGCACGGGGCTGACGGCGCGGTCCTCGCCGTCTTCCTCGAGCCCCGGCACGGTGCCCGCCGCGGCCGCCACGTGACCCCCCGCCGAGCCGCCCCCCGCGGCGATGCGCTTCGGGTCGACGCCCAGCCTGCCCGCGTTCGTGCGAATCCAGCGCACCGCCGACTTGCCGTCCTTGACGCACTCGAACGGCGTGGTCTTCTGCCGGCTCTTGACGCGGTAGTCGGCGACCATGGCCACCATGCCGCGAGAGGCCAGGTACGCACAGTGCGGCGCGAACTGCCTGACCGACCCGCCGTTCCATCCCCCGCCGAAGAAGAACACCGCCGCGGGCCTGCCCGCCGTAGCCTTGGCGGAGGAGGGCCGCTTGTCGGCCGGCTTGTGCCCGGGCGGGGTGAAGATGTCGATCGTCAGCTTCACGTCCCCGACGGTCTTGTAGATCTCGCGCTTCGCGCCGTCAAAGCCCGGGCCGCCACCCGGATTCTTCGCCGCGGCCGCCGGGACGCACATCGCGGCCAGCGCGGCCGCCAGAAAAACATATCGCCTCATCGGTAGTTTCCTTTCAGTCGTCCTTGGCCTCGACGACCCAGATGTTGCGGTACCGGACCTTGTTGCCGTGGTCCTGCAGCATGAGCGAGTCCCTGGGGGTCAGTCCGCTGGCCGCGGCGGCGGTGGTCTTGCCCGGCAGGGCCTGGTCCTTGTGCGTCAGGATCCCGTTGTGCCGGACGGTCATCATCGGCTTGCGGACCAGCTTCCCGTCGGGGCCGAACTTGGCCGCAGTGAACTCCACGTCGTACGTCTGCCACGCCAGCGGGGGCAGGCAGGCGTTGACCCGCGTGTTGGCCACCTTGTAGATCGACCCGCAGTCGTTCGAGCGGCTCTTGAGCCCGAACGATTCGAGCACCTGGATTTCGTAGCGCCTCTGGAAGTAGACCCCGCTGTTGCCGCGGCCCTGCCCGCGCTTCGTCGGCTCGTACGGGCAGCGAAACTCCACGTGAAACCGCGCCGAACCGAACTTCCGCTTCGTGAAATTCGCCCCGCGACCCACTTCCATCGCCCCCGTATCCAGGGGCCGCCAGAACCTGTTCGTCCACTCGTCCATGGACGGCTTGGTGCCTTGCTTGAACGGCAGCAGGACAATCGCCCCGGCCGGAGGCTTGGCACCCAGCGTGGGGCTCTTGCGCTCGTTGTACCTGTCCCCGTCGAACGTGTCCCCGTTGTCCGCCCGGGCGCTGAGCATCTTGCCGGCGACCAGCAGGCCCTTCCAGCCGCCCCCGGCCAGCGTCACCCGCCCGTCGGCGCCGACCTTCCCGGTCATCTCCACGCGGAACTGCTTGACCTTCGGGTCGGTCTGCCACAGCGCGCGCATCAGCGCGGCGCGGTACATGCCTCGGCCCTCGGCAATCACCTGCGCCACCCCGGGGCCCTTGACCCCGCCCAGGGCCAGCGTGCCGGTGTACTCGCCCATGAGCTTGTCGTCGACAGGCTCGGCTGCCGTCTCGATCGGCGCCTTCAGCGGGCCCGACGGGGTCATGTCGGCCTCGATGTCGCCCAAGGCGAACTGGATGCCGTCCAGGTAGAACCGCAGGACCTTGGCGTCCCAGAAGATGTGCGGGTTGTGCCCGAGCGAGCAGTAGAAGATACGGCCCTTGCCGAGCTTCTTGACCCAGGCCACCGCGTTGTCCTTGTCCTTTCGGCGGCCCACGTCTCTGGTCTTGGTCATGTCGAGCCGCAGCAGGATGCGGAGCTTGGTGCGCGAGTAGATCCGCGTGAACTGGTAGATCTCGTCGCGGACCATGAAGCCCTTGCCCCTGAAGCACTTCGTCAGCGCGTGGTTCGGGTCGTCGATCGCGACCCCGACGTTCTCGTGCCACGGATGCCTGCAGAAGAACCCCCCGAAGATCGCCCCGGCCTTGTTGTCCGTCGCCGCGTGAATGCCCACCAGCCCCCCGCCGGCCGATACGTAAGCCTCGATGTTCTCCTCCCACGTCTTGCCGTTGGCGGACGTGCCGCCCCCGCCGGTGGAGTTATTGAGGCAGACGGCGTCGAACGCCTTGAGCTTCTCGGGCACGAGCATCTCGGAGACGGCCTTCGCGTCGCGGGCGAAGACCACCGTGTAGGCCCCGGTCTGCTCGCCCATGATCTCCAGGGCCTTTTCGCCTGCGAACCGCCCGGCGTCGTGGCTGCGGTAGGACAGGACGAGCATTTTCCGCGGCTTGGCGGGCCTGGCGGCGGCCTTGGTTGGGACGGCGGCCTTGATCTTGGCCAGGTTCTGCGGCGACGGGTCGCCACGCCGAGCCGCCGAGCACACGCCAACCGTCATCGCCTGGGCCGCGATCACCGCGATCGTTACCAGCGCTGTTCGCTTCATGGGACATCTCCTTTCGCGTCAGGCCTTACAGGTGGTGAAACCCGTTGGCGCGTCGCTGTGTGTCGGCCAGTTTATGCTCCTGTCCCACCGCCGCAAGGGCGATCCCCGGGCGGGTCTTGCCCTCCAGAGGCGCAGCCGACACAATACGGCACAGAGACGAACGGACTGGCGACTGCCTCCCACGGAGTGTGATGATGGATCACCTTTCACGACGCCGCCTCCTGAGAGCCGCGGGCCTCGGTGCCGCGGCCCTGGCCGTCGGACGCCCGGCGCGAGCCGAAGCCCCCCCCGCCCCGCCCAAACCCAACATCCTGGTTCTCGTCGCCGACGACATGGGCTGGGCCGACGTGGGCTACCACGGGTCGCGGATCAAGACGCCCAACATCGACCGCCTGGCGCGAACGGGTGTGGAACTCGACTGCCATTACGTCCAGCCCATGTGCACCCCCACACGGGTGGCGCTGCTCACCGGGCGATACCCCAGCCGATTCGGCAACCAGGCCATCACGCCCTGCAACACCCAGACGATCCCGTTCGGCACGGTCACGCTGGCGTCGGCCCTGAAAGCCGCCGGATACGATACCGGCATCAGCGGCAAGTGGCACCTGGGGTCGAAGCCGGCGTGGGGCCCGCGGCAGTTCGGCTTTGTGCGTTCGTACGGCTCGCTGGCCGGCGGCGTCGGACCGTACAACCACCTCTACAAGAAAGGCCCGTACAGCAGGACGTGGCACCGAAATGACACCCTCATCGACGAGCAGGGCCACGTGACCGATCTGCTCGGCCGCGAGGTCGTCGAGTGGATCCAGGCCAAGCGCCGCCCCTGGTTCTACTACGTGCCCTTCACCGCCGTCCACGTGCCCGTCAAGGCGCCCGACAAGTACATCAGGCTCTACGCGGGCAAGACCTGGTACGACGATCCGAAGAAGGACGAGGCCTTCAAACGCTACGCCGCCTACGCCTCGCAGATGGACGACTGGATCGGGCGGATGATCGACGCGCTCGACCGCACCGGCCAGCGCGACACTACGCTCATCATCTTCTTCTCCGATAACGGGTCGTTTCCCAGTTGGCGCCCGCGCGGGCTGTACCCGGGCAAGCACCCGGCGTCGCCCGTGCTCGGGTCGAACCGTCCGCTTCGCGGGTACAAGGCCCAACTCTACGAGGGCGGCATCCGCACCCCCGCCTGCGCGAACTGGCCCGGTACCCTCACGCCAGGAAAGGTCACCGCACCGCTACACGCCGTCGACTGGATGCCCACATTGATGAGGCTCCTCGGTATCGCACCTAAAAGCGACCTGAAATGGGACGGCCGCGATATCTGGCCCATCCTGACCGGCCGTCAGACCCGTCCCGCGCCGCGGACGATCTACTGGAAGTTCACGCGCGGCTCGGCCGTCCGGCACGGCCACTGGAAGCTCATCCTGCCCCGGTCCGGCCGAAAGATCGAACTCTACCATCTCGCCGACGACCCACATGAGACGCGCAACCTGGCCGCAAAGGACCCCGCGCGCACGACCCAACTCCGCAAGCGCCTCGCCGACTGCGCCCAAGCCGACTCCGCCACCCGCCCGCCCGATGCCGGCAGGCCGGGAGACCCGAAGTAAATGCACATTGACTGAACGGCTTCTTCCTGGATCTCGTGATCTGGTACCAGCTCCTCCAAGACAAGGCGCACTACCCGATTAGCCTTGGGCCATGTGCCCAGGCCACGCATCCACCACAGAGGCCGCGGAGAGCGCAGAGCAGCGGCATACTTGAATGAAGCCACTCTTGCGACGTATCCACAGGGAAGACGGACCTCAGATCCCCCCAGGTCAATGCTCTCTGCGACCTCTGCGTCCTACGCGGTGAACCAGCTTTTCTAGAGATCATTGATACTCCGCACCTCGGGCGGGTTCTTGTCCGCTCTGATGCCTTCGATGGTCTGGCGGACCATGTCGATCTGCGGCTTGAGCCCCTTGGCCTCCCAGTGGGCTTTGAGTTCCTCATCGAGCTTGGCCAGTCGCGGCAGCATCGCCTTGGCCGCGCCGCCGTAGGCTTGCAGGGCCTTCAGGCAGCGCGTGATTCGGTTGCGCTTGCCCCACCGCTGGATGTCAATGATGTCGAGGCACAGGCTCATGCCTTCCTGGATGCGGTTCTTGGCCAGCAGGTCCAGGCCGCTCAGTCGGATGCCGTCGGCGAACATGATGCCGCTGGGGGAAGGTACGACGACGGCCTTGTGGATCGCGGGCAGCAGCGGCTTGATCTCGTCGAAGGTGAGGCTGGCATACACGCTGCCGAGACACCCTCGCGCCCGGCCGTCTTCGTTCAGGAGGCCGGCCCGCACGGCCTTCATGAGAAGCGTGCGGTCAACGCCGTCGAGCGACTTGGCGATCAGGCCGCCCCGCCGGGCGAACAGCGCGAAGCACAGGTACCGTTGCTCCATATTGCGGGGGTCATTCTTGGGATCGCTCCTGGTCAACCGTTCGAGCAACTCGGGCACGGCCGCCTTGGCCGGCTCGCCGATCCCCGCCAACGCCTCCGCCGCCAGAATCCGAAGCCACAGGTCATCGCTGCGGAATGTCTTGATCAGCGCGGGCACGGCCGCGGCGCCCTGGCCGCGCTGCATCTTGATGGCCTGGCACGCGCCGCGGCGCGTGTAGAGGTCCTTCGCGTCCAATAGGGCGATCAACTGGTCCATCACGTCCGCCTTCCGCCGCGCCAGGGCCATCCCGGCCCGCTCGCGGACGATGGGAGACCAGTTGCTCAAGCGGCCGAGCAACTGGTTGACGGTCAGCTTGTCGTAGTAGCTGTTGCGGTCCTTGTTGCTCCAGCCCCGGCCGTCCTCGATGAGGCCCTTCGCGGTGGCCGCGTCGACCTGCGGGATGCCACTGGGCTTCTTGCCCGTGAGATAGATTGTCTTGAGCGGCATGGCGTAGGCCAGCAGATATCCACCCGTGCAGTCCCAGCCGCCGTATTTGTCTTTCCGCATCTGCGGCGGGCCCTGGTGGAGGAACGTGCCGTCCCACCGGCGGGCGAGGTCGAAGTACCACGCGCCGAACTCCTTCATCCATGCACCGGTGGCCTGCGGGCCCGACAGCGCCACGCTCGGGATCGCCCACAGGATATTGAAGAAGTTGCCCGTGTGCCCGGTATCGCGCTCGGCTCCGTACGACGCCGTGCTCATTCGGGAGAAGTACTCCGCGGCGCCGGCATCGCCCAACTGGGCAAACATCACGGCGGCCATGGCATTCTTGCCGTTGTCCGCGTGGGTCTGGATCCACGGACGGTGGTCGCCGTACGGTACGCTGCCCTTGCCGACGTAGAAGCGAAGCAGGTGCACGCTGCGGGTGATGGCCCGGTCCAGCTTCGGGTCGTTCACGCCGGCCCGACGCGCCAGGATCAGCGAGGTCGTCAGCGGCAGGCCGGGCGAGTTCATCATTCCGTACCCGCCCAGTCGGCCGTCGGGCCCGGCGAACCCGTGGCCCCACGAGCCGACGATGCTCTGCCCGTCGGCCGACTCCAACGCCAGCCGCCGCAGCCCCGGCATGAACGAATCATCCCCAGTCGCCATCTGGTACTCCGCCAGCAGCATGATGACGTAGCCGTAATACCACGTCTGCATTCGGCCGGCGGAGTACTTGCTCGCCCACTCGGCCTCCTTCTTCACCAAGGGCAGGTACTTGGGATTGCCGCTGGCCAGCAAGGCCAGGGCGTTCAGGCTGCGCGTAATCGCATTCTGCTTGTAGCCGGGCTCCGCGACGCGCTTCGCCAGCGCCTCGCAGCCCAGTTCGAGAATGCGATTGGACTTGGGGCAGTCGTACGGAGCCGTCGCGCTGTACCTGCCCAGCACGGGCAGCTTCACGACGACCGTCTCCGTCTGGCCGCCTCGCCAGCGGATCAGCAAGAGCGCCCCGGCCTCGGTCTCGGCCTGCGTGAGCGCCTTGCCCATCTCCGTCCGCGGGTCGTACGAGAACGTCTTCCCCCCCACGCCGAGAATCACGTCGCCGACGGCCAACACGCCGTCGGCCGGCGAGCCCTTGTCGACGGTCGTGATGCGGATCTGTCTGGCGTCGGCGGTCACCAGCTTGTCGCTGTACATCCACCCGCGTGCGCCGGTGGCGCCGAGAGTCCAGTCATGGCTGGCGCCCTTGGGGATATCGTCGCCCTTGGTGAAGTCGGGCATCTTCATCTTCCCCCCTCGGGCAGCGAACAGCGTCCCCGGAAGGACGAGGACCGCAACGAGTGCCAGAGACGCAGCGACAGGGAGCCGGCGAATACTGATGGTCATGGTGATGTTCTTCCTGAATCGGTGTCTGTGATACGAACGTCAGCCCGCGACCACAGCGGGCTTCAGTGGTAATCGTATCACGAGACGGGGGCAGAGTCGATGGATTGTCGACTAGGTCAATTGGCCGGGATTTCCCGGATAGCCTCCGGCCGGCCGAATCTCGGCCTTGATCTTCTGATTGCCGTCCGGCGGCTTCGCGCTCGCGGCGACTCTCTTTGACACTCCGGTCGAGCTTGGCCAGTAATTCACTGGTGCGGCGGCGCTGCTCCCAGTCGCCTCGACTGGCTTCAGTCAGATACCGCTGTCCCTTGATGTTGCTGTTCTGCAGCGAGTCGGCCCAGGCACGGAGCTGGCGCGAGCAGGATTCGGCCAACGATATCAGGTGCGAGACCTGAGAACCCAGATGCGCGAAGTCGGCATGTGCCCCACAGAAACGGAGCATGCTCCGCACCTCACCGACCGACCCGCGAGCAATGTACAGGAACATCAGTAGCTCGTTTGTCGACCCTCACTCGAAACGCTCTGCGATGTTGTTTGAAACCGACAGTGCGGCCCGCTGGAGTTGGCTGGTCAGGTCGCCGGGCCGTCTGAACGCGCGGTCCTTGATCGGGCCCATCAACGCGCAGTGCGAGATCCATCGCCGCCTTCCAGACGGGCAGGTCCTCAAAACGCTTGTACTTCATCGACCTCATCCCCAACAGCAAGCACGGTTCTTCATACTGAGCGCTTCTGGGTAACATCTCCGGGTCTTCGTTTCACGCTTCAACTCTCAACTCTGAACTTTCACATCTCAGATCTCAGACCCCCACCATTCCGCTATCGAGGTCCGCCGATGCATGAGGGGACGTCAAGTGATCTTGCTCTCGGCCCCAACGAGGTGTATCATCGCATATATGACCCGTGCGGTTGGGACGAGAACGGCGTTGGCCCTGCTGGTGGTTCTGTGCGGCGCTTCGGGCGCACGTGCGGCTGAGGGTTCTTCGCCTGGGGACGGGACGAGCTTGTCGGCGCCCGAGAGAGAAGTGCTCTTTCGGCAGCTTCTTTCGAAGTACTGCGGCGTGATCTCCAAGACACGCTCCACGGCCCCGATTCCGGTCAAGCTCGGCGGCTGGCCGGCGCTGCAGGTGCCGTCCAGCAGCGTGATGGGGCTTGTGCTCCTGGGCGAGGGCAACACGCGAACCGCCGGCCCGCACGCCGCCTGCCTCGACAAGCTCTACAAGTACGTCGCCCTGGCCGCCGGAAGGAAAGAAGCCCTCCGGTCGCACGAAAGCTGGACGCTGGCGTTCGCGATCCTGTTCCTCTCCGAGGTCCACCGCGTCGAGCCGTCACCTGCTTTGAGGAAGCGCATAACCGACCTGGTCAAGCTGCTCGAGACCGGCCGACACGGCGAGAAGGGCTGGTACCACAGCCTGAAAAGCACCAACTACGGCCCGTTTGTGGGTGTGACGATCTGGTGCACCGCAGCGCTGGGCGCCGCGGCGGAACAGGGCGTGCCCGTGGACCGGGCGGGCCTGGCGGCGTCTTTGAAGGGCCTGAGCAGCTCGCTGGACAAGACCGGCGGGGGGTTCTACTTCACGTACAAGCATAACTCGCACATGACGCCCGGCCGCGCGGGCGGCGTGGCGTGGGTGCTTACGCGATACGGGGACCCCAAAGACCCCAAAATCGCCCCGGCCAGGAAATTCCTCGTTCGCCACGCCGCGGCCGCCCCCGCCGGGCATGCGTCGTGGATGATGAACATGGGGTGGGCCGCCTTGGGTGCCTCGTCCGCCGACGAGGCCACGCGAGACGCGTTCTGGAAGGTCCATCGCCCGACCCTATTCAAGACGCGCGCCCCTGGGGGGTTCTTCCGCATCCAGAAATGGACGGAGACGGGGTTCAGGCGAGGCAGGGACCCCAAAGCGGTCAGATTAGGTGACGGCAAGACCTGGCCGGACCCGATGTACGGCGACGCGTGGGCGACGGTGTGGATGTTCCTGGTCTGGCAGGCCGAGCGAGGCAAGTGCGTGCTCACCCAAAAACTGTCCGCCCCGACCGTTGCCGCCGGACCCAAAACGCCTCCGAAGGAGGCCTTCAGCGAATCGGACCTCATGTCGCGCATCAGGAAGGGCCAGAAGATCGAGGTCCGCAGGGACCTGGCCGCCCTGATGCGCAAGAGCCCCAACGACGCGAGGCTCTACCGCCTGCGGGCCTGCGCCTACGTGCCGGCCCTGCTCGAACCGTTCCCGTTGAAGGCCAAGTCGTTCACCAGGGGATGGGGCTACTCGTCCGAAACGCAGGCCCTTCGCGATTTAGTCATGGCCCTGTCGAAGAAGGAGGGCAAGGGCGACCTGCCCAACGCGTTCGACGGGGAGATACACTGGCTTCGCGCCAAGATCCACGCCAAGCGGGCCTTGTCCATGATGCGGCCGAGAAGCACGGCGTGGGTTCGGCACTACAACGCGTTCGGCGTGGAGATCAAGGCGATGCTGAAGCTCAGCGGGCACAGGCAGCAGGCCTATGACCTTCTCCAGGTCGTCAACGCCCGCGCCCGCGCGAGCGCGGGCAGGAAGTAGACACCGGCGGAAGTCCGTCTCAGGCAGCCAGGTCGTCGGCGGCTTCGGTGAGGTCCCAGCCGGATGTGAGGTCCACGACGGGCATCGTATCGGCCGTGACGAGCACGCCGTCGGAGGCACCGGCGGCGGGGTCGGTCTCGTCGTCGACATCAGGGCCGTCGACGACGGACGGGCCACTGGTCGCGGGAGGCGCAGCGGGCTCGGGGACGGGGGCATCGCCGAGCGGCTGTTCGGCGGCCAGCGGGTCGAGCCGCCCTTCCACGTCGGGGCCGTCAACCGCAGCGACAGGGGCGAGGTCAGTACGAACGGTCGGGGCGGCGGGGGTCTCGCCGGCGTCCAGCCAGGCGAACGCCGTGGCGAGGGCCGCGGTGTTGCCGGGGACAACGGCGCCGATCCGCGGGGCCGGTTCGTCGCCGCCGGCGCCCTGCTGCTGCGGGCCGGCCGGACCTTCGGCGCCCCCGGCGGGGCCCTGGGCGCCCTGGGCGGGCACGCCGGCGGGGCGGACGACGGCGACCTCGTCGGTGAAGACGGCCGCGTCCGGGGCGATGACGGTCAGCGCCATGGCGCCGGTGCTCGGCGAGACCTCAGCCGAGAACGACCCTGACTCGTCGGCGAGGCCGACCTCGTACACCTCGCCGGCCTGCCAGAGCACCACTCGCGCCCCGGCGGGCACGGAGGCGACCTCGTACGTCTGGCGTCCTTCGGTGACCCGGGCGTCGAACGTCGGCTCGAGCGCTGCCGGATCGTCGCGATACATCTGCACGAGCGGGTCGCCCTGGAAGTTGAGGCCGAACTGGAGCCAGCGCGTGGCCCCCTCGTGGGTGCTTTTCGGGGCGAAACTCGCCTTGGTCTCGGCGAAGACCTCCCCGGCGATCTGCGTCGGGCCGGTCAGGAACTCCCTGGTGAACGTGTAGGAGTACTGGAACGACGGTCCGAGCCAATGGCCCGGTATGCCCCATCCGTTCCGCACGGCGCCGAGGTAGACGATCGTCCCGGTGGCGTCGGAGCGGAGGAAGGCCTCGCTGAGCGACGGCTCGCCCAGGTCGAACGCGCCGGTATCGCACGCGATGGTCGAGACGACGGCCACGTTGACCGCCCCGGGCGGGGCCGAGACCGCCTGGCCGGTCAACCGCCCGCTCTCCAACGCCCAGCCCGACGGCGTCCCGTGCGCGGCGACGTGCATGAACTGATACCCGTTGCCCATGGCAGCCAGGAGGTTCTGCGCGTCGAGGAGGTGGTCGCCGGGGGCGGCCAAGTCCCAACTGGTCCGCGTGTCGAAGAACACGTCGAGGTCGCGCTGGGGCCAGTGGCCCTGGACGTAGTCGGCGTCGGCGGTGATGGATTTTTTCTCGGCGTCGCCGGGGTTCCACAGTTCGTTGCCGACGGCGAGCATGTCAGCGGCCCAGTCGGCTTGCGGGGGGGCGGTCTCGTAGGCGATGACCTTGGCCAGGAGCGTGCGGACCTGCTCGGCGGTCCGGACCGGATAGCGGGCGACGATCGTGTCGTAGTCGAAGGACACGTTGTCGCCGTCGGCCTCGCCGAATGTCCCGTCGCCGTCGGCGTCCCACCGGCCGGTCAGCGACGAGTAGTACAGGTCGCTGGGCACGCCGCCGTCGTCGCCGGCGGCGGCCTGGCGGGCCGGCACAACCGTATCGTCCCCCCCGAGCAGGACGTACAGGACGTCGTTGTTCTCGTGACGGTCGCGGATGCCGTTGCGGATCCGCTCCGGGCGGTCGGCGCCGGCGTACTCGGCGTCGATGCTCTCGACGGTGACCACCTCGGCGGCGTAGCCCTTGCGGGTGTACCACTGGGCCACGTCCCCGAAGGCCTCGGCCAACGCCTCGGACGTGACGATCATCGCCCCCGACAGGAGGAACCTGGGTTCGAGGGTTTCCATTGCGGGGAGGCCGGCAGACGGCTTGGGCATTGTAAGTACCTCAGCAACAACATGTAAGGAACCCCCACGGCGCCGCAAGCGCAACGCAGGGGCCGACACCGGCGTCATCGACCTGATCGCGGGGCGACTTCAATAGCGGGCGATGTTGTGCAGGCCGGCACGCTCCCCCGATACACCGGCGCCGGGGGTGTGCGCCTGAGTGCTTGAAGGAACAGGCAGAACCTGCCGATACCTCGACCGTTCCGGCGGGTACAACTATAGACCGGACGGTCGTCCAGGTTCGGCCTGGAGAAGCGATTGTGAGCAGAAGACGCAGCGCGGTCGGGGTGATCCTTGCAGGCGTGCTTTCGTTGGGCACGTGTGCCGGCGCGGACGAAGCGCCCGCCTGGAAGGACCTGATCGAAGCCGATTGGCAGCGGCAGGCGACCGGCGGGACCATCAAGGCCCGGCAGACCGACCGGGAAAAGCCCATCACGACGCGCGAGGACGCCTGGGGCGCCGTCGACGGGGTCAAGACCGGCCAGCCGGGCTTCCACACCAACGTGCAAACCACCCCCTGGTGGCAGGTGGACCTGGGCAAGGCCGTCGAACTGGACCACCTGCTGATCACCAACACGCGGCGCCACGCCGAGCGGGCCAGGCATATCATGGTCCTGCTGTCGAGAGACTCTCGCCGGTGGCAGCGTGCCTACCAGCACGACGGGACGGCGTTCGGCCGGTCGCTGGAGGTCGCCCTGAACGGCATTGCGGCGCGTTACGTCCGCCTGGTGCTGCCCGGGCGGAACTGCCTGCACCTGAGTGAGGTCGAGGTCTTCGCCGGGGAGAGCAAGAACATGAACGTCGCGCTGGGCCGACGGTGCGACCAGAGCAGCACGTCCAGGCGTTCGACCCGCGCGATAGACCGCAAGGCCTGGAAGCGAGGCGGCGCCCCGCCGAAGGTCAAGCCGGTCGACAAGCCGACCGAACCCAAGTACACCTACAAGTCCGAGCAGTTGACCGAGGCGTTCGACCTGGCGCGCAAGACGCTGGCGTTCGTCGCCAAGGCCGCCCCGCGACCGAAGCTCGCCGCCAGGCTCAAGGCCCTCGAGGCCAGGCTCGCCGGCGACGGCGTCGACGCCTCCGCCGCCTACAAGGAGGTCCGCTGGCTGCGGCGCGAGATCATCATGTCGCACCCGCTTCTGGCGTTCGACAGGCTCCTGATCAACAAGCACCCGCCCCCGGGATACAGCCACCAGTGCGACCAGTATCTCGGGCGACACAGCCGGCCCGGGCCCGGGCTGGCCGTCCTGGACGGCTGGAGGCGCGACCCGAAGGTCACGCTCCTGCTGGCCGACAAACTGCCCGAGGGCACGGTCACCCACCCGGACCTGAGCTTCGACGCCAGGAAGATCCTGTTCGCCTTCTGCGACCACACCGAGCCCGACCGCAAGCTCAGGCGGTTCCTGATCTGGGAGATCGGCGTCGACGGGCGGGGCCTTCGCCAGGTGACCGGCACGGCGAAGGACAAGATGCACGGCTGGTGCGGCCGCGAGACCGTGCTGGTCGAGGACTTCGACCCGTGCTACCTTCCGGACGGGGGGTTCGCGTTCGTCACGACGCGGGGGCAGGCCTTCGGGCGATGCCATGGCTCGCGGTACGTGCCGAACTACCTCCTGTACCGTGCGGAACTCGACGGGTCCAAGATCCGCCAACTGTCGTACGGCGAGGCCAACGAGTGGGACCCCAGCGTCCTGAACGACGGGCGGATCGTCTACACCCGCTGGGACTACATCAACCGCCATGACACGATCTTCCAGAGCCTGTGGACCACGCGCCCGGACGGCACGGCGACGGCGCACTTCTACGGCAACTACACGCGCAACCCGTGCATGACCGCCGAGGCGCGGGCGATTCCCCACTCGCACAAGGCCTGTTCGACGGCGACGGCACACCACTCGTACACGACCGGGTCGATCTTCGAAATCGACCCGCGCAAGGGCGAGGACGGCGCCGAGCCGGTCCGAAGGATCACCCCCGAGACGCGCTTCCCCGAGACCGAAGGCTGGCCCAAAGGCGTCTTCTGCACGCCCTGGCCCCTGAGCGAAGACCTTTACCTGGCGGCCTACACGCCCAACCAGATGACCCGCCAGCCTCGCCCGCAGGAAACCAACGCCTACGGGATCTACCTGGTCGACACGCTCGGCGGGCGCGAGCTGGTCTACCGCGACCCGGACATGTCCTGCTTCCAGCCGATCCCCATCCAGAAGCGGTTCAAGCCCCCCGTCATGCCGTCCAGTTGCATGCCCGACCCCCGGCATCCGATGACCGGGATCCTCCAGATCTCCGACGTGCACATCAGCGTCGAGAAGCTCCCGCCCGGAAGCATCAAGCGCATCCGGGTCAACCGGATCCACGGGCAGGTCACCAACCGCAAGTCCTGGCTCAGCACGGCCAACAACGAGATCATCAAGGGCGTGGTCGGCACGGCGCCGGTCAATGCCGACGGGTCGGTCACGTTCCGCGCCCCGGCCGGGACGCCGCTGCAACTGCAACTGCTGGACGAGAACGACATGGCCGTCATGACGATGCGGAGCTTCATCTACCTTCACGACGGTGAGACGCAGAGCTGCATCGGCTGTCACGAGCCTCGCGACGCGACGCCCCCGCCGCCGCGGGTGACGAAGCTGGTCGAACTCGACCCGCCGACCGGGCCGACGTACGAAGGGGGCTTCAGCTTCGCACGCACCACCCAGCCCGTGCTGGACCGCTACTGCATCGGCTGCCACGGGCTCAAAGGCGATCCGCCCAAGGGCATCAACCTGCTCGGCACGCCGACCGGGCGGGCCAACCTGGCCCACGACTCGCTGACCGGGGACCGCAAGCGGGTCGTCGTGGCCTACCGCAACCGCGAGACCGCACGGAGCAGGCCGAAGGACTACTTCGCCCACGCCGGCAGGCTGGCACACCATGTCCTGACCGGGCACAAGGACAAGGCCGGCACGCCCCGGGTCACCCTCGACGCCGACAGCTTCGGTCGGCTGGTCACCTGGCTGGACCTGAACGCCCAGTACTACGGGGACTACTCGCACAACCGCGCCGAGCGGCGTCGGCTGACTACCGAGGGCGAAAAGGCCCTCCGCGCGCACATCGCCGAGACGTTCGGGGACGAACTGGCCGCACAGCCCATCGACGCCCTGGTCAACGTCGCCGCACCTGACGAGAGCCGTATCCTCAACGCGCCGCTGGCCGTCAAGGCCGGCGGGTGGGGCCAGATCAGCACGGGCGGCTGGACCAGCAGGACCGACCCGGGCTACACGAAGATGCGGGCGCTGATCGCCGCGGCGATCCCCCCGATGACGCGCCATGACGTGGCCGGCACGTGCGGGGCCGAGGGCGGCCGAGGATGCCGATGCGGCGCCTGCTGGGTCCGCCAGGCGCGGGCCGACTACCTCGAAAGAGACGTCACCGTCGCGACGGGCGAGAAGAAATAAGCTCGTCGTTCACTCCGCGTTTGCTTAGACCTGGATGGATAAAGCGCATCAGTCATGCAGGTAGAACGACGTGCCAGGGCCCCCGGAGGGGGCTTCAGCACTTGGCCGGGGGTCGACCGAAGGGAGGCCCCCGGAATAATGCACCACACGAAGTCCGGCCCCAACGGGGTCGGCAGACGGGCTGAACCGATCGTCAAACCTGCCGACCCCGCTGGGGCCGGAATGTTGTGGGGACCCTTTCCGGGGGCCGCCCATTCGCTTCGCTCGGGGCGACCCCCGGCCAAAGGCTCATGACCCCTCCGGGGCCGACGACAGCCCGATGCGCTTTATCCATCCAGAGATCAGTTGCGGTGCTTCATCGCGGCGCGTTGTCGTCCGCACGTGCGTCGCTGTCACTGGTCATCGCCTCGTTGATCGCCCGGACGATTCGGCTGTCGGTGATGAACTTTCCGATCTCGGCCGGGGGGGGGACGTCGGCGAAGTAGCTCAACGCCACCAGGACCGCGCAGCCGGCGGCCAGGCCCAGGACGCAGCGGACGATCCACTTCAGGCCGCCGAGCACGGCCACGGCGGTGAACGTGCCGAGGATCGCCAGGGCGGCGGTGTCAGCGGGGGTCATTTTCGGCCTCCTTCGTCTTGTCCGGCGGGTCGCGGAAGTCCGCGTGCAGCAGGGCGCGGCGGAGTTGCCTGGCGTCCTGTGCGAGTTCGTCGAGTTCGTTTCTGGCCTGGCCCAGGCCCGGGCGTGACGCCGGGGCCGGACGCGGCGCCCGCCGCGGCGCGGGGGCATCCACGGCCGTCACGTCCGCCGGCGGGGCCGGCACGACGGCCCGGCGGTGCGGGCCCTCGTGCGAGGCCGAGCCGCCATGGTCCTCGCGCTTGCACCCCGTGGCTATCGCCAGGACCACCACCGCCGCGATCAGGAATCCGCCGTGAGGTTGCATGATCAGGTCTCCTTGTTCCTCTCCGGCCGGTCTGTCCGGCGCCGGCCGTGAACCTGCGTGATCGACAGCCTCGGCGTCCCGCTGCCCGTGAACCGCGCCTCGACCTCGCGGACCTCGGAGACCTTCATGCCTCGCTCGGCGATGGCCGACCGCTGAAGGGCCATCCACTGGCGGTCGACGGCGGCCGGCACGAGTATCCAGAACCGCGCCACGCCGCGCCCGGGCGCCTCGGCCGACGTGCCGAAAAACCCCCTCGGCAGCGTGCGGACGCGATTGCTGTACTGGTCCAGGCGCCCGGTGAAGTCTGCCAGGCGCCCGTCGTACGGGTCGATCTGCCCGACCGCCTCGGCGTCGGCGTTGACGGCCACGATCCGCAGACCCAGCGCCCGCGCCACCGCGCGGACCTGCTGCGGTGACGCCCAGGCGATCCGCATGGGCGGCAGGGCCGCGTCATCGGCCCCGGGGGCCGGGTCCTTGGGCTCGGGCCGCTCGGGCTCGGGCTGCGCGGGGGCCTGGGCCACCTTCTGCAGCGGGGGCGTGGGCGTGGGGGCCGCCTTGCCCGCCTTGGGCGGCACCGGCTTGGGCTTGGGCTTCGGCGTCGGCGGGACGGGCTTGGGGTCCGGGGCGGGGGCCGTCACCAGCGTCGCCTTCGGCGGCGCCTCGGCGGGCACCGGCTCGGGCGGCGACACCGGCGACGGGTCCCACAGCAGCAGCCCGTGCACGGCAGCCGCCAACACGCATCCGATCAGCAGACTCGTCTTGGACATTGCTACTTCCTCCCGTCCGGGCCGCGGCGCAGGGGCCGGACCTCGATGGACACGTCCGACGCCGACGCGGTGACCCGCGCCAGGATGGCCAGCGTCCGTTCGGTGGGCAGGTCCCTGGCCGCCCGGAGCACGATGCGCTTCCCGGCGACCTCGTCGGCGAGGCGGGCCTCGTCGACGGGCGTTTCACCGAGCGTGACGCCGTCGGCCGTCACCGTGACGACCTCGAACTGCCCGCGCTGGACGCTGGCCGCGCCGCCGCCGACCTCGGCGACGGCCACCGCCAGCGCCTCGACCCGCTCCATCTGCGTCATCGCCGCCAGCACGGACCCGAGCGTCAGGAAGACCAGGTCGATCAGGGGGACCATTGTCTTTCCGGTCATGGTGTGGGCCTTTCGGCGTTGAGGACGGTCAGGAGGTACGCCCCGCACGAGGCGACCAGGGCCGTGACGATCCCCACGCCCGTCGTCCAGTACGCCGCGCTGAGCCCGCGCGTCAGCCGAGATACGTCCACGCCGTCCTGGAAGCCCGTGAACGCCATGATGAACCCGACCACCGACCCGAGCAGCCCCACCGTCGTGCTGATCGGCGCCAGGGGCTCCAGCGTGCGGGCCCACGGCCTGGCGCCGGGGGGAATTTCACGGCGGCGCCAGGCCACCAGGTACCCGGCCAGCACGCTCAGCGTCAGCACCGACAGGGCCAGTTGCGGCACGGCCAGAAACCCGCAGTTGTCGAGGATCAGGCGAATCATCGTCTCAGCTCCGCTTCCTGGGCTTTGCCAGGGAGATCACCGGCAGGCGGATCCCGGCGGCGACCTTGCGGGCGTCGGCCGACAGGACCTCGGCAATGACCGGATCCGGCGGGACGAGCTGGGCGCGGGGGTCCGGCTCGGGTTCGGCCTTGGCGTCGACGACGGTCGCCGACGACAGGTCCGGCACCGCCCAGCCGTGCCGACCCGCCACCAGCATCAGCCTGACCCCGTTGCGGTCGATCCGCTCGCGCAGCGCCAGGATTTCGGCCCGCGTGGCCGTGGGAGGCTGCCCGCCGCGGGCCCGCGCCTCGGCCACGCCGCGACCGTACGCCCGCGACAAGGCCGCCCGGTCGTCACGGATGGCCCGCATCAGCCCGTCGTAGACCTCGCGGTCTTTCTCGACGGCGTTGGCCGACTCGGCCGCTTCGCCGGGCGAGACGGCCATCGGCTCGGCCGCGGCCGCCGCGGCCCCGAACGCCCCCAGCACCGCCAACACAACGCTTGTTCTCAATACCGTATGCATGATCGTTCTCCTTCCGGTTTCAGGTTTCCGGCTCGCGGCTCAGTCGATGATCACTTCGGACTTGACCAGCTTCCACGTGCTGTACCGCTCGATCTCGACGGACAGGTCGGGCCGCGGCGTCGCGGCGGCGGGCGAATCGACCACGACCGAGCCGCCCTCCCGGGCGATCTTGTCCAGCTCGCGGTCCAGGTCGTCCAGGATGTTCTTGCTGAGCCCTTCGAGCCCCTTGGCCACGTCGGTGGACATCTTCTGGACCTTCTCGGCGTTGGCCGAGACGCCCCCCAGACCCTTGCCCCGCTGCCGCATGTCACGCAGCGTGGCCACCAGGTCGTTCGCCGTGCGGGCCATCTGGAGCAGCTCGACGTAGTCGTTGATGAACTCGCTCTCCCCGGCGAGGATCGACCGGACCTTCTCCAGCTCGAACGTGGCGTCCATGAGCTGGTCCTGGAGGCGCGAGAGCACCTGGACGGTCCTGAGCATGATCTTGATCTTGGCCTTCTCGATGCCCGCGCGCCCGAGCCGCTCGGTGAACTGCCGAAGCGACAGCAGGTTCTGGAAGATCCGCGTCAGGCGTTTCCGCGAGACGTCGTCGCGGGCGGCCTTGATCCGCCGGGCCAGGTCCGCCAGCCGTGCGTCGTAGTTGTCCAGCAGCTTCCGGACCTTGGCGGGCACGTCGCCGTCGGACGGGTCCGGCACCTTCGAGCGAATCGACTCGATGGCGCGGGCGAGCTTGTCCTGCCCGGCCCACAGCGGCTCGACAATCGTCTCCCACTGGTTGGTGAACGTGTCGATGCCGCCCTTGAGGTCCTTCAGCCTCACCAGCAGCTCGTCCTTGTCCACGTTGCCCTTGTCCAGCAGCGTCTTGACCGACTCGAACCGCTGCTTGAGCTGGGTGTCTTCCATGGCCTGGTACAGCGGCTCGGTCGACTCCTTGACCGCCTTGGAGATCCCGGCCACGTCGATGATCTGCTCGGTGTCCTTGGTGTCGCCCGCGGCGGGCAGGGCGACCGCCGCCGCCAGCAGCGCCGCGACCGCCATTCGTGCATGCCGTGCGTGTGTCATGATTGTGCTCCTTTCGCATTCGGGTTTTCGCGGGTCAGTTGGCGTCCGCGTTCATGCTGATCGAGACTTTCAGTTCCGGGTCGGTGATCGCCCGCCAGTGTTCCTTGGCCTCGGCCGTCTGCCCGCGGGCGAAGGCCTCAAGCCCGTGAACCAGGTGCATCAGGTCCATGACGCGGCGTGTGTCTTCCTCGGCGGTGTAGCTTCGGTCGGCCTCGACGAGGTGCTCGCGAGCGGCGGCGAATCGCCCCTGGCGAATGTCGGCCTTTGCGAGGATTTCCTCGGCCTGGGCCCGCCGGCGCGTGCCGGGCACGTGGTCGTCGGCGACCGCCTGGGCCAGCTCGCGGGCGCCGACGGGGTCGCCGCGCTGCAATCGCGCCTCGGCCCGCAGAAGCGTCGCGCGCCCGTCGGGTGTGATCTTGCGATCGGCGGCGATCTCGTCGGCGGCGTTCAGGTGCTTGTCGGCCAGTTCGGGGAAGTCCGCCTCGAGGGCCCCGTGGGCGCGCTGAAGCTCGAGGTCGTACTTCGTCTGGGACCCACAGCCGATCAGCATGCCGGCCAGGACCACCGCGGCGACCATCCATGCGCTCGTGTTCATGATGCAGCTCCTTTCGCTGGTGTCCGTTGCCGACGGGCCTGTTTCAACCGGCCGGGACCGCTTCCCGCCGGTGCCCGTCCGGAAGGGATTACGTCAGGACCGGGGCGATTCGGGCTGCGACCGGAAAAAAGACGCTCGACAGAGAAGACGCAGAGGGAGCAGAGGAAGCAGAGAGAAGCTGACAGGAGAGACAGGATCGGCGAGATAAACAACAAGAACATCTTGCCAGAATGAATGTCAATGACGTTCTGGCGGGATAACGGGATGGCCGGGATGAACGGCAAGAACTGACAGAATCCCGTCCATCCTGTCATCCCGTCAAACCCCGTCTTCCAACGTGTCCATCCCCAGCGGGGGCCCTTCGGGCCTGCTATCCCGCTAGTCGTTCTCTGCTTCCTCTGCTCCCTCAGCGTCTTCCCGTCCTCTGCTCCCTCAGCGTCTTGTCTCTCGTCGGCACGGACCATTGACACTCCCTTTCGGTGTTGTAGACTCAACGTTGCGCGGGGTGTCGTTCAGGAGCGGGTGATGGGCAAGCGGCACAGGACAGAGATGGGCGGGTACAACGAGCTGCTCGAGACCACGCAGTGGTCGCAGGTCATGCGTGCCGGGCGCGGGCACGGCGACCAGAAGCGCACCGCCCTGGGCGCCATCGCCGCCCAGTACTGGAAACCCGTCTACAGCTTCTTCCTCCGCAAGGGGTTCGACAACGAGCGGGCCAAGGACCTGACCCAGGGCTTCTTCACCGACGTGATCCTCGGGCGGGGCCTGCTGGGCAAGGCCGACCCCGGGCGGGGCAAGTTCCGCTCGCTGCTGCTCAAGGCCGCCACCAACTACGCCGAGGACTGCCGGCGAAAGGACGCCGCCGCCATCCGGTCGCCCGACAAGCCCCTGGTCAGTCTGGAAGGGATCGACGGGGCCAGGCTCATCACCTCGCCCGCCGACGAATCCCCCGACCGCGCGTTCCATCGCGCCTGGGCCTCGACCCTGCTCGGACAGGTCCTCGACGAGGTCGCCCAGCAGTGCCGCCAGGCCGACCAGATGACCCACTGGGCCGTCTTCCAGGCCCGCGTGCTGCGCCCGATAACCGACGGCGCGCCCCCGGTGCCCTACGCCGACCTGTGCCGCCAGCTCGGGATCGACCGCCCGGACCAGGCGGCGACCATGAACACGACGGTCAAGCACAAGTTCGAGACCACGCTTCGGCGCCACGTCCGCCAGTCGGTCGAGTCCGACGACGAGGTCTCCGGTGAGATCGCCGAGCTGATGGAAATCCTCTCGACGGCGCGGCCGTAGGACGGCGCGAGGGGGGACGGACAGACGGCGCGCGAAACCGCCCTCCTTCGCCAAGGCTTCGGAGGGTCTTCGACAAGCGGGGCGCGCCGTTTCCCTCGGACGCGTTCTTTTTCTGTCCCGGTCCCCTAATCGCGCCGGTTTGCCCGTATAGGGTAGTGGAGCGGTGCTGCGACCTGGTGCGAACGCACTGCGGACCTTGACCATGAGCCTGGAATCGACCGACAGACTGAGTGCCGAGCAGTTGGCCCGGCTTCTGGGCGTGGGCGCCGCGGGCCGGGCCCCGGGGCGAGAGGCGCCCCGAGAGGCGGCGCCCGAGCCTGCCCACCTGGTCGAGAGCTTCTCCAGCGAGGCCGGACCCTTCGCCGGCGGCGACGTCGTGGACGATTTCGAGATCGTCCGCGAGGTCGGTCGCGGGGGCATGTGCATCGTCTACGAGGCCCGCCAGCGCGGCCTCAAGCGCCGCGTCGCCCTGAAGACCCTTCGCCCGTCCCTGGCGCGGAGTCCCGCCCTGGCCAGGCGGTTCAGGCGCGAGTCGATACTGGCGGCCAACCTGAGCCACCCCAACATCGTCCCGATCTTCTCGCACGGCGTGGACCGCGCGGGGAGGCCCTACTTCACGATGGAGCTTCTGCACGGGGAGTCGATCCATCGCCGCCTGGCCCGCCGGGGGCCCACGCCGCACGCCGCGGCGCTCGCCGTGGCCGAGGCGGCCTGCGACGCGCTGGCCGAGGCCCACCGGGCCGGAATCATCCATCGCGACGTCACGCCGAGGAACATCGTCCTGGAAGACGGGGGGCGGGTCCGGCTGGTGGATTTCGGCATAGCGCGGGACACCACGGGGCACCTGGCGGCGGTGACGCAGACGCAGGTCGGCGGGGCGGGCACGCTGGCCTTCATGTCCCCCGAGCAGAACCTCGAACGCCCCCTCGACGCACGGACCGATATCTTCTCGCTGGGCATGACGCTGTACACCATGCTGACCGGCACGACGGCCTACCGCGCGGCGAACCGCGCCGAGCTGGCCCTGGCGTTCCAGATGCACAGGCCCCGCGCCCCGCAGGCCGTTCGGCCGTCCGCCGGCGGACCGCTCGGACGCGTCGTGATGAAGATGATCGCGGTGGACCCGGCCGATCGGTACCAGGACTGCGACGAGTTGGCCGCGGCGCTGGCCGAGTGCCGGCCCGAGCGGCGCAGCGCGGCGCCCGCCGGCGGCGGGCCCCTGGCCCGGGCGGCCGCCGCCGCGGTGCTGCTGGCCGCGACCGTCCTGGCCGCCTACGCGCTGGGTCCGCTGGCGTGCCACAACGGCACGCGCCGGCGGGGCGAGCTGGCCGCGCGGACGACCGGCGCGGCGTCGCCCGGTCCGACCTCGCGCCCGGACCCGGCGCCCGAACCCCCCCCCGCTGCCGACACGACACCCCCGCCGAAAGCCAAGCCTGCCCTAAGAGCCGCGCCCAAGACGGCCCCGGCCCCGGTGCGACGCGCGCAGCGCGTCGCCAGGCCCGCGGCGGACCCGCCCCGGCGGCGCGAGCCCCCGCAGGCGATCGTCCAGTGGGTCTACCAGCCCAGACCCGGAAGGACCTTCGACCAGGCCGGGGCCCTGACCGGGCGGACCACGCTGGCCGACGACAACGCCTTGTCGCTGGGCCTGTACCTGTTCGATCCGGCCCGCGGGCTGGTGGCGTACCGCCCGCGCCACGGCTCCCTGGCGGACTTCGGCATCCGGGTCGAGGGGCGGCAGGTCCTCATCAGCCGCGTCGCGCGCCCGGACGGCAGCGGGTGCGTCCCGTCGGCCGGCGAAAACGCCTTTGCCGCCGACAGCCCCCCGCGGCGCGGATATGAGTCGCTGTACCGGCACACGCTGAAAGCGAAGATGGTCCTGTTCTTCCGCTGCGCAGGCGGGGGCTATGCCAAGCTCCGCGTCGTGTCCGTCGGATGAGCGAGAGCCGCGGAAAGACCCCAGCTCTCGACATGCCCCAATACCCTCGGGTTCCACCCGGGGGCGTTGGGGCGCGCCAGCGAGCGCTGTTCGCACGTCCAAGCGCTAGTTCCCTCTGCGGCGAACGCAGCGCCCGACGAGCCTGTGGAGGGCCTCGACGGCCTGCGTGTCGTCGGCGCCCACGACCGTGTCGGCGCAGACGAGGCGACGGGACGGGACGTCCACGGCGCACAACTCGTAGCCCACCGGCGGGTGAGCCGGCCGCCTGCCCATGACACGAAACCGCCAGGCCTTGGGCACGTTGTCGTTGCGGCGCACGAAGACGACCGTCCCGACCTCAACGGCGCTGCGGGCCGCGATCCGCGGGTCCGGGCCGATCCTCAGGGAGCACGGCCCGCCGGAGGCGTTGCACAGCAGCACCTTGCCCGCCAGGGACCCGGGCACGGCGGCCAGGGCGGTGCCGTCGGTGGGGAATCGGACGCTCGGCAGGCAGCGGGCGATGACGTTGCGGAACTGCCAGGTGTGCCGGCGGTGTCGCCAGACCATCGTGCCCGCAACGGCCGCCACCACGGCCAGAACGACGAGCAGGGCCAGCAGACCGTGGCTGCCCTTTACCGGCGCCGTGCCGGGCGGGAGAGGTTCGGCCACCTGGGGGAAATCGCCGTCGGGTAGTTCAGGCGGCTGGGAGGTTGTCTCGTCGTCCTCGGTCGGATCGGGGGTTCGCACCGCCCGGGCCGCCTGCGCCAACGCGTCCAGGTCGCTGGGCGGGGGCGCATCGTCGGCCGCCTGCGGCGCGGCCGGCTCGGCGGGCCAACTCATCGGCGGCGCGGACGGCGCCTCGGCCGAACGACGCAAGGCCTCCGCATCGTCGCCCCGGGCGCCGTCGGCCTGGTCGGCCGGGGCCGGAACCTGCTCCGGCGTTTCGGCCGGGGGCGAGGGGACCTGTTCGGCCGGGGCCTCGGGCGCCGCCACCTCCGCCGAAACCTGCCGGTCCACGCCGAGGGCGTCTCGCTGCGGGTCGTGCCGGCCCGGGGACTTCCGCACGGGTCGCCCCGAGAGAAGCTCGCCCATGACATCGTTGAAGATATCGTCGTCGCCCGTCTCGCGCCGGCGCTGCTCGTCCAGCTTGCGGACACGGAGCACGGCGCGATGGGCTTCACCGGCCTCGACATCCTGCTGCGTTCGAGGCACGCGCAGCATCGTGCCGCACTTGGGGCACTTGCCTCGCTTGCCCGCCTTGTCATCGCCTACCCGCAGCCTGGACCCGCACGACATACACTTGAACACAATCATGGCTCAGCCTTTCCGGCCGTTTCTGTCCGGCGATTCGCCCGCAGCACGCCCCGGGCGTCTTGTCCGGTCCGACCAGATTAATGCGTTCGGACACGCCATACAAGCTCACGAGTCGTCGCCCTGCTCGCCGAGTGCGGTGATCCGGCGGGTGATGGTGACGGCCCTTCGGCCGTCGCACGTGCCGAGGCGTCCGAGGAACTTCGGAATCCCCGCCACCCTGACGACCACCTCCCCGTCGGCCGGCGTGTCGGTGGTGAGGATATCGCCGAGAGACAACGCCGCCAGTTCCGACGACTGGAGCGTCACCTCCGAGGTGACGACGGATATTTCAAGCGGTCCGCGCGTCCCGGGGCCGCCGCCGCGGCCGTCGGACGGCCGGAGCAGCGTCTCGGGCAGGCACAGGCGCAGCGCGCCGCCCTGGCCCGACACGGCCAGGTGGAACGTCAGGACGGTGACCGGCCGGTCGACGTGCCCCCCCCCGCCCGGGGCGCCGAGCCCGCCGGCGTCGAGCACCTCGAAGCCCACCCGCCTGCCCCCCCGGCAGCACCACGCCTGGGTGAGGCATTCGGCGGCGGCGTCTATGACGTACCGCAGGAGCCCGCGTTCGACCGCCGTCAGAGGGCGGTCCGGAAGGTACAGCCCTTCGCTGCCGCCCAGAAGGGCGTCCACCAGGACGAAGGCCACCCGGCGCTGCATGTCCAGCCAGACGTGCCCGATCGGCTCGCCGGGGCCCCGGGGCGTGTCGGCGCCGGGTCCGGTCGGCTCGCGGGCGGCGAGGATGTGGCAGCAGGTGTGCTCGGGGACGGTGGCGAGGAATTCGGCGTAGGACTGCCTGCACCACGGCTCGCAGGTTACGGTCAGCTCCCGCCCCCAAAGCGCCTCGCCCCGCGCCGACAGCCGAGTGGCAAACTCCTCCTGAAGCCGGTGAAGCTGCGCCGCCGCTGAGGCCGGGCGGTCATCCGTCTGGCTGGGCTGCTTGTCCGGCGTCAAAACGACCTCCCTGTCGTCATCGTATCGTCGGGGCGACTGCCGCGGTCATTATGCCACGTTCGCCCGCCCGTGACAAGCGCCTCCCCGCGCGTCTGTTATGGTCCGTCCGACCCGTCCGGCGGGCCGGAGGCGCAGTCGCAGCGCAGGACCTGGACGTCCGGCTCGAATCGCCTGAGCTGGTCGACGCGTGCGGCGGGCATGACCGCCTCGATCTGCGCCACCGACTGGTCGTACTTCTGCGACCGGACGTCGGCGTGTCGGCCGATGTACTGCATGAGCCGCCCGTTGGCGCAGTCGGCGCGGAGGGTCACGCGCATGGGCGCCCCGCCGCAGCGGAGGGCCACCGCCTCGACCAGCCCGTCGACGCCTTGCCCCGTCGCCGCCGACACGAACAGCGCCCGCGGGTACTTCTGCGACAGGACCAGCGGTATCGTCGGGTCGTTGACCCGGTCCATCTTGTTCAGCACCAGGAGCCGGTGGCGGTCCCCGCAGCCCAGCTCGCCCAGCACCGCATCGACCGCCTCGATCTGGCGGTCCACCTGCGCGTGCGAACCGTCGGCCACGTGAAGCAGCAGGTCGGCGTGAATGGCCTCCTCCAGGGTGGCGCGGAAGCTGGCGACGAGGTGGTGCGGCAGGTCGCGGACGAACCCGACGGTGTCGGACAGCAGCACCGCCTGCCCATCTGTCAGGTCCCAGCGGCGGGTCTTGGTGTCGAGCGTGGCGAAGAGCTGATCGGCGATGTAGACGTCCTGCCCGGTCGTGCGGTGCATCAGCGTGCTCTTGCCGGCGTTGGTGTAGCCGACGAGGCAGACGCAGAAGGCGTCGCGTCGGCTGCGGACCTGGCGGACCTTTCGCCGGTCCACCGCGGCGATCTGGCGCTTGAGATGGCTCTTGCGCTGCTGGACGATCCGCCGGTCGGTTTCGATCTGCTTCTCGCCCGGCCCGCGGGTGCCCACGCCCCCCCCGGCCGCCGAGCCCGCGTAGCGGTCCAGGTGAGACCACATGTGACGAAGCCGAGGGTACGTGTACTCCAACTGCGCCAGCTCGACCTGGAGCCGGCTCTCGTGCGTGCGGGCGTGGGCGGCGAAAATGTCCAGGATCAACTCGCTGCGGTCCAGCACCTTGCGCCCGATGACGTCCTCCAGGTCGCGGATCTGCGCCGGGGACAGGTCGTTGTCGAAGATCACCACGTCGATCGCGTTCATCGCGGCGCGATCGGCGATCTCGTCGGCCTTGCCCCGACCAACGTAGTAGCCCGGGTGGATCGTCTTGCGCTTGGCGAGCATCTCGTCGACGACCTCGGCCCCGGCCGTCTCGACCAGACTGCGCAGCTCCCCCAGCGGGTCGGTCCTGTCCACTGTCGACTTCGGCCCGACGACCGTGACCAGCAGGGCCCGCTCGGCCTGCACGGACAACTCTGTTCGCTTCGCCTCTTCCATCAACCCTCGCACCGCCCGTCCGCCCTGATTATACCCGACAAACCGCAACGGCGAGTCCACGAATTGCACGAATGACACGAATGAGCAAACGACAAAACAACAACGACAGGGCCACAGACCGACGGTTTGAGTGGTTACTCCGCCCGCCGTTCCTGATAGAATGCCGCGCCCGATTCGCCGTCCTGAAGAAAGGCAGCACCATGGACATCGAACGAGCCGAACGCCTGAAGAAGCTCCCGCCGTACCTCTTCGCGGACCTGCGCCGGAAGATGGCCGACGCACGCGCCAAGGGCATCAAGGTCATCCGCATCGACATCGGCGACCCGGACATGCCCACGCCCCGGCCCATCGTGGACGAGCTGCGCCGCGCCGTCGCCGACGAGGGGGACACCGACCGGCACCGCTACGGCTGCGACCGCCCGGTGGGTGACCTTCCGTCGGCGGCACGCGCCTTCTACCGCCGGCGCTGCGGCGTCGAGCTCGGCGACGACCAGCTCGTCTGCACCATGGGCTCCAAGGACGCCATCGTCAAGCTCTGCCTGGGCATCATGAACCCCGGGGACGTCGGCATCGCCCCCGTGCCGGGATACCCCACCTACAACATCGGGCACGTCTTCGCCTCCGCCGTCACCTGCCAGGTGCCCCTGCGGGCCGAGAACGGCTTCCTGCTCGACTTCGACGAGATCCCCGCCGAGGTCCGCAGGCAGGCGAAGGTCCTCTGGCTGAACTACCCGAACAACCCCACCACGGCGGTGGCCACGGAAGAGTACTTCCGGCGCGCCGTCGCGTTCGGGCGCGACAACGACATCCTCATCGCACACGACGCCGCCTACAGCGAGAACGTCTACGACGGGTACACCGCCCCGTCCATCCTCCAGGTCGACGGGGCCTGCGAGACGGCGATCGAGCTGTTCTCGCTGAGCAAGGCGTTCAACATGACCGGTTGGCGGATCGGGTTCGTGGCCGGCAACGCCGCCGTCCTCGGCGCGCTGCAAACCGTCAAGGAGAACATCGACAACGGCACGCTGCGGGCCGTCCAGTCCGCCGCGGCCGTCGCGCTCAACCAGGCCGAACAGCTCCTGGGCGACATCAACGCCGTCTACCGGAGGCGGCGCGACCTGGTGGTCGACGCGCTGAACGCCCACGGGTGGGACCTGCCCAGGCCCCAGGCCACCATCTACGTCTGGGCCCCCGTGCCCGAGACGTACGCCGGAAACAGCGGGGCCTTCGCGGCCGACCTGCTCGAGAAGACCGGCGTGATGGTCACGCCGGGCCGAGGGTACGGCCAGTGGGGCGAAGGGTTCTTCCGCATCTCCCTGAGCTATCCCGACGACGTGCTCGAAGAAGCCATGGACCGCGTGGTCTCGATGGCGATCTGATCCGCGGTCTTCCGCACCGAGCGTGCCATGCCCGAACCGCGAGATATCCGGATGGAGCACACGCACGGCCTGGGCCTGGAGGCCGAGGTCTGGGTCGGCGGCGACCTGCTGACCGTCTGCGACGCGATCTCGGCGCCGGACAGCCCGTGCCCGCCGGGCATGCTGACAGACGTGACGTTCGCCTACGCGTCGCTGGCGGGCTTTTCGTGGGACCAGGCCGTCCGGGCCAACCCGGGCAAGCGGATGCGCCTGGAGCCGCTGCGACGATGGGCCTACACCGGATACGGACGCGTCGTGTCGATAGCGCCCGCGGTGATCGTGGATTTCGGCCTGCTGCAGATGGAGGACGCCAACTGGACGACCGACCGGTCGCTCGTCGGGCAGTTCGTCCGGATCCCGATCGACCGCCTGGAGATCGTCCCCGCCCATCGACCCGACTGGCCCGAGGACGCCTCCTGAGCGGAGCCTGTTGCACCGCGGCAGCGTGCTTCCTGGCGCAAACTGGTAATCCGCACCCGGCAACGCTACGCTGAAAGGTGATGGAAGACGCCACCGCCTACATCGCGCTGGGCGCCAACCTCGGCGACAGGGCGGCCGTGCTCATGCGGGCCGCCAAGATGATCGACGACGTGCCCGGCATCGAGGTCAGGAGAATATCGTCCCTGTACGACACCGACCCCGTCGGCGGACCGGAAGGCCAGCCGATGTACTGCAACGGCGTCGTCGAGGTCCGCACCTCGCTGGCCCCGGCCGGGCTGCTGGAGGCCCTGCAGGGCATCGAGGCCGAACTCGGCCGCGACCGCACCCGCGAGCAGCGGTTCGGGCCGCGGACGTGCGACCTGGACATTCTCATGATGGGCCGGACCGTCCTGCAGACCGAGGCCCTGACGATACCGCATCCCCGCATGTGCCGGCGGGCGTTCGTGCTGGTCCCGCTGGTCGAAATTGCCCCCGACGCCGTCCACCCCGTCACGGGCAAGACCACCAAGGACCTCCTGGCCGAGTTGTGCGGGTGCGCGCGGCCCGGCGGGACGGCCCAGACGTGAGAGGCGAACGAAGGAGACCCACATGACCCGTTCACGACGCGCGGCAACAGGCGTGCTGATGGTCCTGGCCTGGGCGGCCGCCCCGGCCGCCCAGGCCAAGGCCCCGTCCTATCGCGGCAAGAGCCCCCCCGTCGTGCCGAGCCCCGTCACGTTCGTCATGCACCGCGTGGGAAGCTCTCGCAGCGAGGCCTGCACCGTGGGCGACTTCAACGGCGACGGAAAGCTCGACATCGTCGCCGGGCCGTTCTGGTACGAGGCGCCCACCTGGAAGCCGCATAAATTCCGCACGCTGCGCGGCAAGGTCGACGAGGCCGGCAAGGGCTACTACGACGACTTCATGAACGCCGCCCTCGACGTCGACGGGGACGGGCGCACCGACGTGGTCACCTGCTGCTGGTTCGCCAAGCAGTTGGACTGGTACCGCAACACCGGCCCGGGCGGCGGGCCCTGGCCCATGACCGTCGTGGACAAGGAGCGAGGCAACCACGAGTGCGGGGACGTGTGGGACATCGACGGCGACGGCAAGGCTCGCGAGGTCCTCCCCGTGACGCGCGATACCTACTGGTACGAGGTGCGCAAACGCCCCGACGGCTCGCAGGGCTTCGTGCGGCACGAGGTCTCGAAGCGCAAGAGCTACTACGGCTGCGGGGTGGGCGACATCAACGGCGACGGGCGCCCGGACATCGTCCGGCCGAACGTCTGGTACGAGGCGCCCCCGGACCCGCGAAAGGGCACGTGGACGCCGCACCGCCTGGCCGTCGGAAACCCGGTCGACGGCAAGGGCACGCACACCCCGCAAATCCACGTCTACGACGTCAACGCCGACGGACTCAACGATATCGTCACCTCCGCGGCGCACGACTACGGCATCTTCTGGTACCAGCAGGTCCGCAGCGGCGGCAAGACCACGTGGAAACGCTACGTCATCGACTCGTCGTGGTCGCAGCCCCACAGCCTGGAGATGGCCGACATCGACGGCGACGGCGACAAGGACCTGGTCACCGGCAAGCGGTTCTTCGCCCACAACGGCAAGGACCCCGGCGGCAACGAACCCGTAGGCGTGTACTGGTACGAGTTGAAGCGAGGCCGCCAACCGAAGTGGATCAAGCACGTCATCTCGTACGACCAGGGGATCGGCTCGGGGATGAACGTCCCGGTGGTCGACCTGGACGGCGACGGGGACCTGGACATCGTCGTGACCGGCAAGTGGGCCGGCCCGGTCTTCTTCGAGAACCAGACCAAGTCGCCGAAGAAGTAGACCCCGCCGGCTGGCACCTTGCCCGGGTGGCACCCGGCTACGGGGCCTTCTTCTGCACGGCGTGCAGGGTCACGTTCGGCTGGTCCTTGAAGGTCAGCGTCTGGCGCAGGCGGGTCATCAGGACGTCCGCCTTGCCGTCGAGCAGGCCGGCGTAGGTGACGAAGTGGCTCACCGGACCGGAGCGCTCGATGCCCACGCCGCCGGCGCTGGCGCCGGGGGCCAGGTGATGGTACGCGGCCGCGTCCGGGGTGACCAGCCCGAGCGCCAGGCGGTCGGCGTTGAACTTGATCGACCAGAAGGCGCCGTTGACCTTGACCTGTGCGGGCACGCCGTCGGCTTCTCGGCCGACGGGGCCGCTCTTGCCGGTCGAGAACAGATACGTTCCCGGGGTCGGCCCGTCGGCGGCGAAGTTCTTCGGGGTGTCGAAGTCCCAGTAGTGTCCCACGGGGTGGCTGAGGGTGACCTCCATCCACGACGCGCCGGCGTAGAGGCTGATCGTCTTGACCAGCCCGCTGCCGAGGTCCGTGCAGGCGTAGCGCACCATGGCCGGCCCGTCGGCCGTGCAGGCCAGCTTGTGCGCCGAGTGGCGGAACCGCCCCGCCAGGTCGGAAAACCCCGACCAGCCGGTCTTGCCCGGCATGGTCAGGTCGCGATTGGCGGCCTGCCTGACCTCCCACCGGAACACGTGCCCCCCGGCCGGGCCCAGCAGCAGGCGGACCTTGTCGTTGGACAGCCACTTCATGCCGCCCGGTGCGTCCCGGGTGGAGACGGCCCGGCTGGGGGCCGGCGGGGCCTTAGGCAGCCCCAGGTACACCCAGACAGCCGCGGAGGTGCCCTTGGCCAGCCGGCCGGGTAGCACGCACGTCAGGCGCACCTTGCCCTTGGCGTCCGACGGGTCGAGCTGGGCCGGAATCGCCCGCGCCTTGGCGCCGTCGGCGTCGGCGAACGCCTGGATCGCCCCGGAAGCCAGCGCCTTGTCCAGCGCCAGGTCCACCTCGACGGGCAGGTCGGTGCGGTCGGCCTTGCCGGCTTCCACGACCAGCCCCACCCGGTGCGTCGCCTTAGCCGCCAGCCAGGGCGCCTCGGCCCGAAGCGGGTCCTTGACGACCCGGCCGGGCTCGGTGCGGCGGGACAGCAGCTTGCCCGGCGCCGGCAGCGCGCCCGGGCCGGACGGAGCCAGCTTCAGCGGGGCGATCGGCTTGCCCGCCTTGGCGTCCCGGCGGGCCCGGGCTATCCGATCGGCCAGGTCGCCCAGACGCTTGACCGTCCCGGCGTAGCGCCTGAGCGTCCAGTCCAGGGCGTACGGTTTGCTCTCCTTCAGCCACAAACGCTTGAACTCCTTGCCCAGGGCCTCGTAGGCGTCGCGGTTGGTTCTGACGAGCGTTTCGGCCTTGGCCAGGAGCTTATCGGCGTCTTGGGGCGAGGCTTTGCGGGCCTGCGCGTAGGCCTCGACGACGGCCAGGCCGTCCAGCATCCGCTGACCGATCAGCTCCATCCGCCGGGCGCCGAAGAGGAACGAGTCCAGCAGTTCGGCGTTGACGGTGGCGTCTTTCCTGCAGGCCTGGAGGTGCTCGATGGCCGGGCGGACGATTTTCAGCAGCGCGTCGGCCTGGGCCCGCACGGCTGCGGGCGCCCCGGCCGGGCCAAAGTCGTCCTGCCAGAACCGCCGGTTGTTCATGCCCCGCATGCCGCCCAGCCGATGCGTCTTTGCGAGCAGGTCGATGGCCCGGCCGAAATGGTCGCCCTTTTCGCCGAAGAGCACGGCCCCGACGCGGCGGTTGAACTCTTCGGGCGTGGTCGCGGCCCCGGTCCAGGCGCACTCGGCCCCCCAGGCGTACCCGTGCCACTTCGGCGCGTTGATCGACTCCCCGTCGTCCTCCCAGGCCGTGTTCAGCATGCCCAACGCGCCGTGCTTGACCCCGTCGCGGACGAAGTGGCGGATGTTGACCGTCGCGACGCCGAAGTCGGGCAGGATGCGGCTCCAGTTGCTGACGCCCGGGCAGATGAAAAACTCGTACCCGCTCTTGGCGAAGGGGACGATCTGCCCCTCGAAGTTCGCCCCGGCGTGGTAGCCCCACGTGAGCATGATCGTGTCGGTGGGCACGTCCTTGAGGTTCTTGGGATGGCGGAGGATGATATCGCCCCACATCATCATCCGCTTGCCGTACTTGTCCTTGAGCAGGTCGTGCACGCGGCGGATGTGACGGACGTACACGCCCCCGACGCCAATCTTCCCGGCCAGGGCTTTCGACGGACCCCGCCCCAGGCCCCACGTCTCGTCGCAGCAGACGTTGAAGAACTCGAACGGCAGCAGCGGCGCGACCTCGCTGTACATGTCGTCCAGGAGCTGATAGGACTCCTCCTTCACGGGACACAGCAGGCTTGGCGTCTCGCGAAGCGGGGCGTACTTCGCGTGTCTCAGTATCCGCGAAAAGTGCCCGAACGACTGCTGGTTGCCGAGAATGTCCACGTGCCTCGGCTTGCCGAAGGCGACAATCGCCTTCAGATCGGCCGGCGTCAGCGAGCCGTCCTTCGGGCCGATCAGCGGGTGCTTCGTGAACGCGTACTGGTACTCCATGTAGTACGTGAACAGGTTCATCTTCAGCCGAGAGCCGATCGTGATCTCGCGCTTCAGCGTCGCCAGGCGTGAACTCGGCCCGCGCGTCAGGTCGTCCTGGAAGCACCGCCACCGCAGGGCGGGCCAGTCGCGAATCGTGACCCGCGGCAGGTCGTTGCCCGTGCGGTTGGCCCGGACAAGCTGGCAGAACGTCTGGAGGCCGTAGAACAGGCCCGCGGCGCCCCGGGCCGTGCAGCCGGCCCCGTGGGCGCCGACGTCCAGCGAATACGCCTCATCCGTTTTTGAGCGCGGCAATCCCGGCAGTAGTTGTTTCGCGTCTTTGGCCGACAGTCGCCAGTATTGCGGGGCCTCTCCGGGGGCGTATCGTGCGCGTACGACGGCGGGTGTCACCTTGGGTGCGGGCAGAGCGGCGCGCTTGAACTCGGCGGCCATCTCCCGCCCGAGAAGCTCGGCCATCTCGGCCGGCGCCTCCAGAACCAGTCCCCGGCCAAGGGCAAACGTGCCGGCTTTCAGTTGGACCTTCCTGGGAAACGGAACCAGCCGAAGTTCCGAGGCGTTCTGTGCCCGGGCCACCTGCACCAGCACCACCGACAGCACCGCCGCGGTGACCACGCATCGTAGAGTGGGTGAAGACAAGGCTCTTTCTCCTGTGCGTTCGCCGTCCGTGGTATATGTCCGGGCGGGGCGGAGGTCAACTGCGGGTCGGGGGTGTCTGTTCCCAAGCCGCCGGGCAGGGGGTATCATTGCCTTGCGGTTATCGGGTGGCTGCAACGTGGCCGTCGTCGGCCCTGCGGGGCTCCTCCTGCCATGCCACCCGAGCCGGCGGGAAAGGTGCGATGGCGGCGAAGCTGACAAGCATTACGGGGCTGCCGGCCTCGGGCAAGACGACGCTGGCCGAGGCGTTGGCCGCCGAACTGCCCGCCGAGATCATCTACGAGGACTACGCGGGCAATCCGTTCCTGGCCGAGGCGTACACGGGCAACGCCGAGGCGAGGCTGCCGTCGCAACTGTACTACCTGACATCGCGGGTGAAGCAGTTGTCGCGCTGGACCTGGCCGGACGACGGGGTGGTCGTGACGGATTACGGTTTCTGCCAGGACCGCATCTACGCCCGCGCGACGCTGAGCGAGGCCGACTGGAACGCCTACGCCGCCCTGGCCGAGAGGGTCGAGCCGCTGGTGCACCCCCCGGCGGGGATCGTCCACCTCGAGGCGCCCAACGCGGTGCTGCTGGAGCGGATTGCCCGCCGGGGGCGCCCGTTCGAGCGCGGCATCGACGCGGGGTTCCTCTCGACGATGCGCCGGGCGTACAGTAGGCTGGAGGCCCGGGCCGCCTGTCCGGTGTTCCGCGTGGACTGCGAGACGACCGACGTGGGCACCGCCGCCGGGCGGGCCGACCTGCTGGCCTGGATACGGGAACTGCCATGATCGTCGCCGAACAGATCGACGCCGTCCGCCGAGAGCTGGCCCGCGTCCGGCAGGCCGGGCGGACGGTGGGCCTGGTGCCACGATGGGCGCCCTGCACGAGGGGCACCTGAGCCTGGTCGACGCGGCGAAGGGCGGCTGCGACGCCGTCGCGGTCAGCATCTTCGTCAACCCGACGCAGTTCGCCCCGGCGGAGGACCTGGCGGCCTATCCGCGCCGGCCGGAGGCGGACCTGGCCGCCTGCGAGGCCCGCGGCGCGGACCTGGTCTTCATCCCGTCCGTCGAGGCCATGTACGGCGACGGGGCCCTGACCCACGTCACGGTGGCCGAACTGTCCGGCGGGCTGTGCGGGCGGAGCAGGCCCACGCATTTCGCCGGCGTCTGCACCGTCGTGGCCAAACTGTTCAACATCGTGCAGCCGGACAAAGCCTACTTCGGCCGGAAGGACTTCCAGCAGGCCGTCATCATCCGCCGAATGGCCCGCGACCTGGATTTTCCGATCGAGATCGTGACCTGCCCGATCGTCCGGGAGTCCGACGGGCTGGCGCTGTCCAGCCGAAACGCCTACCTGACGCCCCCCCAGCGTGCCCAGGCGCCCGCGCTGTCGGCGTCGCTGGCGGCGGCCGAACGCCTGATCCGCGCCGAGGCCCCGCCGGCCGAGGCCGTCAGGGCCCAGGTGCGCCGTCACCTGGCCGCCCATGCCCCGGACGGGCGGATCGACTACGTCGAGGTCGTCGACCCCGAGGCGTTGACGGCGGTGGCCCGGGCCCGCCCGCCGGTGCTGGTGGCCCTGGCGGTTCGCTTCGGTTCGACGCGGCTGATCGACAACGTGCTGGTGGACGCGGAGGCGCCGGCGGGCTAGAATGCGCCCATGGCGCCGCGCGGCAAGCGCGGCCGACGGAGTGTGCCACAATGCTGCGGAAGATAATGCGCTCGAAGATCCACCGCGCCACGGTGACCGAGGCGCAGGTGGACTACGTCGGCTCGATCACGATCGACGAGGACCTAACCGACGCGGTGGGCATGCTGGTGGGCGAGTGCGTCCTGGTGGCGGACATGACCGACGGCGCCCGGTTCGAGACGTACGTGATGGCCGGCCCTCGCGGCAGCGGGGTGATCTGCATCAACGGGGCGGCGGCCAGGCTCGTGGACGTCGGGGACGAGGTGATCATCATGTCGTTCGCGTACGTCGAGGAATCCGACCTGGGCGACTTCACCCCCGCCGTTGCGCTGGTCGACAAGGACAACCGCCTTACCAAGATGCTCTAGCGGCCGGGAAGCAGGGGCCCCATGCAACAGATCATCATCGATTTCGGCACGCTCGACCTGTTCGGGGGGGTGTCGCTCCGCATCTACGGATACGGCCTGATGATGGTGCTGGGGTTCCTGGCGGCCATCGGCATCGCGCGCTGGCGGGCCAGACGCATGGGGGAGAACCCCGACACCATGATGCAGGTCGGCATCCTGTCGCTGATCGGCGGGGTGCTGGGGGCGCGACTGGCGTTCGTGATCCAGGAAGCGATCGCGGGCAAAACGCATGACCTGGCGTCGATCCTGAACATCACGTCCGGCGGGCTGATCTACTTCGGCGGGCTGGTGCTGGGCGCGGTGATGGTGCTGGCGTACCTGCTGATCAAGAGGCTCCCCATCCGGCGCTACCTGGACATGGTGGCCGTCAGCATGATGGTGGGCCTGGCGTTCGGTCGGGCGGGGTGTTTTCTGAACGGCTGCTGCTACGGCGGGCCGTGCCGACACGACTGGCCCCTGGGCATGCGGTTTCCGATGTACTCCACGCCGCTGCTGAAACTCGACGCGCGCGACAACCCCTTCAGCCTGGGCCAGGACGGGGCCTCCCCCGTCTACCACCACCAGTTGGTCCGCCGGGCCGAAGCCATCCGCCGGGCCAGCGGCGGCTACGATCACCCGATCACCCTGGGCCCGAAGGCGGCCGCCCACGGCCTGGTCAGCCCCCCGCCGCAACTGGTCAACTTCAAGCTGACCGACCGCGTGATCGTCGAGCGGGACGGGCGCGAGATGAAGCTCAACGTGCTCCGCGTGCATCCGCCGAGGGACCTGCACGGCAAACTCGAGCGGGACCAGTGGGCGGTCATCACTCGCCCGCACATGGACACGGAGGCGGCCTTCGAGGCCCTGGCCGGCGCCGATGCCAGGCTCGACGAGGCGGAGTTCCGCAAGGGCCTGGCCGCCGGTGACGGGCTTCTGGGCGGCAGCGAACACTGGGGCGAGGCGATAGCCTACGACAAGGCCTCCAGCATCGGCCGACGCGACGGAAAGCTGGACTTCGAGGAATTCGACGAGTACGTCATCGAACGCAAGGACATGCTCGTGCAGCGATTCGGCCAAAAGGGCAACACCGAGCTGACCGACGAACAGGCCGCGGCGGCCAACGCCTTCCTCCAGAAAGACGAGATCGCCCTGGCCCAAGCCACCACATCCTTGCCCGTCAAGCCCGCCCAGGTGCTGGGCATCGTCAACGCGCTGCTTCTGGCGGGGATTCTGACGGTGTTCTATCGGCTGCGGACGCGCGAGGGGCAGGTCTTCGCGCTGCTGCTGGTCCTGTATCCCATTACCCGATTCATGCTGGAAGCCATCCGCGACGACAACCCGCACAACCTCCTGGCCGGCGTGCTGACACACAACCAGTGGTCGGCGCTGCCCATGACGGCCGCCGGCGTGCTCGGGCTGCTGCTGCTGCGTCGGCTGCCGCCCTCGTGCGGGGCGACCTGGACCCAGAGACTCGCCCGTTCGGACGCTGGCGGTCACAAGCGATCCGGACTATAGTATGGCGCGGCGTCGCTCCCGCCGACGCCACGGGCGCCGCGGACCGCGAACCGCAAAAATAAGACATCCGTCGGACCCATCTGCCGATACTAGACGTAGTAACGTGCCGCGGGTCAGGGCCGCCGCGACGCCGGGCGTCGCCGGCCCCCCGCTGGAATCTGTCATGTGAAGGCACAGGAAGACAGTTTCTTTTACTAGCCGAGAGGAGCTACCATGAGACACACCGTTACCTTGATTGCCCTCGTGGCCGTGATGGCCTGCGGGCCCGCTGCCCAGGCCGCCAGCGACAAGCTCATCACCGACATCGCCGCCCAGACGGCCAACTCACTGGCCTCCGTCCGGTGCGAGTTCGAGCCGGATTCGGCCACGTCGGCGGTGTCCGGCCCGGCGGTCTGCATCGACAAGTCCGGGGTCTTTATCTCGCTGGCATTCAACGCCTCGATGCGCAACGCGACGGTCAAGGACTGCACGCTGACCCCGCCGGGCCTGACGGCCAAGCGGCTGAAGGCCGAACTGGTCGCCATCGACCGCGAAACGGGCATGGCGTTCGTCAAGTGCACCGACCCCGCCGCGCCGAAGTGGGCGCCGATCGTTTTCGCCGGCTCGTCCGACCTGTCGATCGGCACGCAGGTCGTGTCGGCGTCTCTGATGGCCGGGGACGCCATTCACGAGCGCTACTTCGGGCGGGCCAGCATCTCCGCCGTGCGCAAGGTGCCCCAGCCCCTGGTGTACGTCACGGGCGGGCGGCTCAGCGGGGTGTGCTCTCCGGTCTTCTCCGCACCGGGGGCGGCCATCGGGCTGGTCTGGAGACAGAGCCCCAACGTCGTCCAGTTGACGTTCGGTCGGCAGCGCGGGCTGGCCAAGATCAGCCCCGTGAGGGAGTGCGCGTTCTTCACCCCGGTCGAGGAGTTCATCCACGTGATCAAGGCCCGCGGGAAGCGCACGCTGGCCTGGACGGGCATTCTGGGGCTCAGGCCCGCCGATGAGGAACTGCTCAGCAGCTCCAAGCCCGGCATCCGCGTCTCCAAGATCATGCCGGGGGGCCCGGCGGACAAGGCCGGTCTCAAGGACCTCGACGTCATCGTCAAGGTCAACGGGAAGGACCTGCCCAAGACCCTGTCGGCGGCTTTCGCCGTGGCCGACCTCAACTGGAAACTCAACCGGATGGCGGTCGGCTCGAAGGTCAGCTTCACGCTCGCCAGCGACAAGAAGGTCACCCTCACGCTCGAGGCCAGGCCCGAGGGGCCCACCGAAGTGCCCAGGTACGTCAGCAGGCGCCTGGGCGTGCTCGTCAGGGACAAGTCCGTCATGGACCCGTTCCTGTCGACGAACGTGGCCATGAAGGCCGACGGGGTCATCGTGGCCCAGGTCGGCAGGGACTCGCCGGCCGTCAAGGCCGATCTCCAGCGGGGCGACGTCATCACGAGCATCGACGCCCAACCCGTCCGGTCCGTCAAGAAGCTGCGCGAGATGCTGAAGAATCTCCTGGCCGACGGGAAAGAGAAGAAGGTCGCCGTGATGGTCCAGCGGAAAAGCGAGAGCGTCCCGCTCATCATCAAGGTGCCCAGGAAGCCCTAGCCGACACGTCGGGGCGCCAGGCCGAGGCGCGCCCGGGATCGACAGATGAGAACGATCGTCCTGGCTGCGGGAATCGGGCTTCTGTGGTCCGGTGCCCTTGAGGCGGCTGCGGGGGCCGGCCCCGCCGCAGCCGAGAACGACAACGCCCGACGCGCCGCCGAGGGCCTCAAACGCACCGCCGATCACCTGATCGTCACCCCCGACGCGCCCCGGCGAGCGGCCAGACTCGTGGCCCTGTGCCGGGCCATACTCACCCTTCGCCCCCGCGACGCCGAAACCCACCGCATCCTGGCCGAGGTGATCTATCCCAGCCAGGGCCGGCGCCGCCTGGCCGTCGGGGCCCTCGAGGCCTACCTGGCCGCCCGACCGGCCGATCACCAGGCCGCCGTCCGCTGGCTGGACCTGACCCTGTCGGCCAGGAACACCGCCGAGGCGCGCCTGGAGCACCTGGCGGCGGTGGGGGCGGATGCGTCGAGGTCGGCGCCCCTGCGGGCCGAAGCCCAGGCGCGACGAGGACAGGTCCTCCTCGGTCGCGGCCTGAAGGACCGGGCCGCTCAGGCCTTCGCGCGGGCGCTCGGGCTGGACGGCGGGAACGCCGCCGCCCTGGCCGGTCGGCTCGCCCTGACGCCGAACCCCGCCGCTCGCGACCGCGTCGAGGCGTTGCTGGCCGACCTGAAGGCCAACGCCGGGCGGGCCGCCACCGCCAACGAACTGGCCGACCTGCTCCAGGCCAAAGGACTCCACGCCCGGGCGATCGTTCTCTACAGGCATCTGTCGGCCCTGGCCGACCAGCCCGGCTCGACCAGCCAGGCCAGGCATCTGACCGCCGTGCGCCTGTACAACGCCATGCTCGACAACGCCCAGGCCGCCGACGTGACCGAGGCGCTGCCGGCCCTCTTGCGGGTTTTCGGCTCCAGCGTCGATCTGCGGGCGCTGCTTGCCGAGGCCTGGCGGGCTGAAGGCAACGCGCGCGAGGCCGAAAAGCAGATCACGGCCATCGCGTCGGTGTATGGCGCGGCCCACGATTCGGGTCGCGTCTCGACGGCGATGGCCGCCGAACTGGCGATGTTCTACCTGGTCACGCGCCCGGATATCGGGTGCGCCCGCGAGTACGCCGACCAGGTCGCCCGCGAGGCCAAGGACGACCCCGTCGCCCAGCGCCTGCTCGGCCGCTGCGAGATCGCCGCGGGCAAGCCCGAGACCCTCCAGGCCGGACTGAAGCGCCTCCGGGGCATCCTCGACAGGGACCTGTACGCCGCGGTCTTCCTGGCCGAGCACCACTTCGCCACCGGCAGCCGAGACGCCGGTGTCGAGGCCCTCCGGGCCGGCATGAGGCTCCCCCGCGGGGGCCCGGCGTGCCGGAAACTCCTCGCCCTGGCCAAGAGGCACCGCGTACCCGTCGCGCCCGTTCCCGGAAGCGGCCGGATCGCCGAGATGGTCGAACGCGCCGGCACGGCGTGCCTGGACATGGCCGTCACGCCGGAGAAGTTCATCCGCGTCACGATCGCCGCGGCCGGCATGAAGCCGGCCGGCGCCGCGCGCCTGGCCCCGGGCGAGCCCGTCAAGGTCACGCTGACGCTGGCCAACATCGCGACGGTCCCCGTGCCGATCGGGAAGCGCGGGCTGCTGGCCCCCGCCGTGGCCCTCGACGTGACCGCCGAGGCACCGCGGACCGACAAGAAGCACTTCACCGATCTGCCGCTGTGCGTCTGGCCGGCCCCGCGCTACCTCCGGCCGGGGCAGACGCTCCAGGCCACCGCGCGTCTGGACGTCGGGTCCCTGGGTCGGCTCCTGGCCGAAACGCCCCTGACGGAGCTTGCCCTGACCGTCAACGCCACCGTCAGCCCGGTTCGCCCGTTCGGGCGGGTGGTCAGCGGCCTGCCCCTGAAGGTCCGGCCCCTGCGGATCGTGCGAACCGACGCGATCAGCCACTTCGACCGCCGCGCCGAGGCCACCTGGCCCGAACGGTACCGGTACGCCCTGGGCATGATCGTGCGCGACATGAAGCGGGGCACCTTGGCCCAGCGGATCCGCGCGGCGCGACAGGTGGCGGCCCTGCTGGCCCTGGCCCGGGGGATCGAGCGCGGCACCGCCAAGGCGCCCGAGCCGCTCCGGGGGCGGGTCACCAAGCCCGTCCTGCTGACGATGGCCCGCGAGGTCATGAAAGACCCCGGCTACGCCGTGCGGGCCGAAATGATCGCCTCGCTGATCGACGTGCCGATCGACAAGCACCTCAAGGGCCTGCTGCCGGCCGCCGCGGGGGATCCCCACCCGCTGGTGCGGTTCCGCCTGGCCGAACTTCTGGCCGCGGCCCGCCCGGCCGGCGTCAAGCCCCTCCGCGCCGCCCTGGCCAAGGACAGCGACGCCCTCGTCCGCCTGATGATGCGGGCAGCACGGCCTTGAGCTTCTGCTCCAAGACGCTTTGCCCGGTCAGATTGCCTTCGAGTCGGTCCAATCTCCCCCCTGCGACCCGTCCGAAAAAACCCCTGGTCTGGAGGAGATTTCTCTTGACAAGGCCTTCGAGATCGGTTAATATTCTCAAGCGTAACACTAGGTCGGCCGCGCAAGGTGCGCGGCACTACACGTGGAGGACTGAAAGATGAGACCTGTCTCAGGAGTATTGACGGTAGTAACGGCACTGGCGACGATCGGTCTTTGCGTCGCCGTGGCGCCGGCCGAACCGTTCGTCAACCCGCCGGAGGTGAACTACGACGCGTGGGTCACGCCGTACCCGTACCAGCGGAACATCCTGATCGGCTTCGATACCGATCCGCACACCTGGCCGGACCATATCACCAGTCCCGTGACTGGCGCGCGCAAGGCCCTGACGCCGTCGGTGGTCCACCATCAAGGCACCGATGACGGTCAGTTGTACCCTTCCGACTGGGTTGGCGGGCAGGTCGAACCGGCCGGCGGGGGAGGCACGGGCTGGCTGGAAACGGACACGATAACCGGCACGGCTCGCGAGGGCATACTCGCCATGTATGTGGATGATCCGAACACCACGGTCACACTGACCTGGCATATCGACAACTGGGATCGGCCGAATGAGAAGAAGAACGTCTTCCTGGAAGCCGAGTACTACTCGACCGGCAACATGGGGTTCGACGAGGTGATCAGCAGCACCGGCCAGATCGAGCCGCTTACGCCCCACGAAGAGGACCTGCCGGACGGCTGGGTGCGGTGGAACAGTTGGGCCACGCTTACGCCCAATCCCCCGTGGGAGGAGTTGGTCAACCACGTCACCTTTGAAACGGGCCAGACCCCCGGGATGCTGCTGATGGACTACGTGCACATCGCCACGGAGTGCGTTCCGGAGCCTGCAACGTGCGCCCTGCTCGGCCTGGGAGGCCTTGTGATCCTGCGGAAGAAACGTTCGCGTTGACGATGGACGATTAGCCTGAAGTTCCAGCATTCCGGGGGGCTTTCTTGCGGATAGTCCTTTGTGTCATAGTGTGGTTGCGCTCCTTCAAACTCCAGAAAGTGTACCCATGTAAGTGTTGAGGAATGCCTATGGAGTTCTTGCATTTGGACATGGCCGAGATTACATCGCCGGACTATCCCGGTCAGAGGCTGATCGTCTTCCGAAATCCCCTTCTGGCCCAGCAACGTCGCCACAAGTGACAGGACGTGCTCGAGGTCACTGAGCGAGAACTGGCGAAGGTCGTCAAGGCCGTGGATCTGCATATCCGCCCGATTCACCACCGAACGGCCGACCGCGTGCGGGCCCATGTGCTGCTGTGCATGCTGGCCTACTACGTCGAGTGGCATATGCGCAAGTTGCTGGCGCCCGTGCTGTTCGACGATTGCGATCCCGCCGCCGGACAAGCTTTGCAGACTTCACCGGTCGCCCCGAGCCGGTTGCGTTGTGGGCGTAGCACGGGCATCTTGCCCGTGAAAAGGGAGTCCGGCGACGCGTTTCCACGGCGTTTTGTCCATGGGCAGGATGCCCATGCTACCTTGCAGGCCCACAACGC
>Ga0180432_10000489_pt1 | contig 64605 bp, 38 predicted proteins | sample SS_ome_10_FD_132414 | JGI IMG/M metagenome (GOLD analysis project Ga0180432, IMG submission 132414) | Hypersaline lake sediment archaeal communities from the Salton Sea, California, USA - SS_1_MS_2 metaG | ecosystem: Environmental > Aquatic > Non-marine Saline and Alkaline > Hypersaline >...
GACGTTAGTATACAGCATTTCGCCGCCCGTGTCAAGCGAGTTTTTAAGCCGCGCGGGAAAGTCGCGCCACAAGCCTTTGCTCGCCAAGAACTTGCGTCGCCGAAAAAGACCCCGCCACCGAGCCCGCCTCGCAAAGAAATTCCCGAAAAACCGTTGCCCGGCCCAAGAAACGCCGCCCTGCGGGCCCGAAAATCGCCGCAAGTCGTTGCCCAACCAGCACTTGCGGCCGGCGCGCAATCGAGGGAATTGTTTCCGCGACCGGGGGGGCGGCAAACAAAGAAAAAAGTCGCTCAATAGAACTTCGCCGGGTGCGGCTGGGTGTGCAGCGTCGTCGTGGCGACCGGCGCGGGCGGTTTTGTGCCGATCATCGCGCGGCAGGTTTTGGCCACTCCCGCGGCGTCGAGCCCGAGGTCCGCAAGCAGTTCGCTTCGGGCGCCGTGCTCGACGTAGAAATCGCCGATCCCCAGCCGGCGGATATGACTGGTCTCCAGCCCGGCGTTGTTGGCGGCTTCGAGGACCGCACTGCCGAACCCGCCCATCAACTGGCCCTCCTCGACGGTCAGCACGAACGGGCAGTTGCGCACGGCGGCGAGAATCGTCTTCGTGTCGAGCGGTTTGATGAATCGCGCGTTGATCACGCCGACTGCGACGCCCTCGCGGGCAAGTTGCCCGGCCGCCTCGAGGCACTCGCAAAGCAGCGAGCCGCAGGCGACGATCATCCCGTTGCCGCCGCGGCGAATCGTCTCGGCGACGCCGAGTTGGATCGGGGCCGGCGTGCGCCGGATCGTCTCGGCGGGCGCCCGGGGATAGCGGATCGCCGTCGGCCCGTCGTGCTTCAGGGCGAAGTCGATCATCGGCGCCACGTCGAGCGCGTCGCCCGGGGCCATCACGACCATGTTCGGCAGCGGGCGGAGATAGGTCAGGTCGAAGACGCCGTGGTGGGTCGGCCCGTCGGCCCCGACCAGCCCCGAGCGATCCAAGAGCAAGGTAACCGGCAGTTCTTGGAGCGCGACCTCCTGGAAGATCTGGTCGTAGCTCCGCTGCATGAAGGTGCTGTAGATATCGACGATCGGGCGCAATCCGGCCTTGGCCAGGCCGGCCGCGAAGGCGACCGCGTGCGACTCGCAGATGCCGACGTCGAAGAACCGCTCGGGGAACTCGTCGCGGATCGGCTCGAACATCAGCCCCTGGCACATGGCAGCGGTGATCGCCGTTACGCGGGGATCGTCGGTCATCTGCCGGAGGATGGCGCCGCGGACCACTTCGGTGTACGACGGCTTGTCGCTGACCTTGAAGGAGACGATCGAGCCGTTTTCGCGGGCGAAGGGCGCCGGGGCGTGGAAGGAGGTCGGGTCTTCGGCCGCCGGCTTGAAACCGTGTCCTTTTTCGGTGACGACGTGCAGCAGGACCGGGTCGTCGTAGTTCTGCACCATCTGCATGTATTTTTGCAGCAGGGCGATGTTGTGCCCGTCCACCGGCCCGATGTAGCGGAACCCCAGTTCCTCGAAGAGCATTCCGCCGAGCAGGCCGGCTTTGACCGCGTCTTTGATCTGATAGATGAAGTGTTCGACGGGGTCGCCGATCGTCGGGAACCGGCCGAGCAGCTTCTGGACCTCGCCTTTGAGGCCGGTGTAGAAGGAGTTCATCCGAATCCTGCCGAGCGAGTCGGCCATGCCGCCGACGGGGCGGCAGATCGCCATCTTGTTGTCATTGAGGATGACGGTGAAGTTCTTCTTCAGTCCCCCGGCGTTGTTCATGGCCTCGACGACAATGCCGGAGGAGAACGCGCCGTCGCCGATCACCGCCACCACGTGTCGCGTTTCGTCGGGGCGGACCAGCTCGTCGCCGCACTTCATCCCCAGTGCGGTTCCGACGCTGCACCCGGCATGGCCGGTCAGGAAGAGGTCGTAGTCGCTTTCGGCCGGGTTGGGATATCCCATCAGGCCGCCCTTGGTCCGCATCGTTGCGAACCGGCCGTAGCGGCCGGTGAGCATCTTGTGGGGATAGATCTGGTGCCCGGTGTCCCAAATCAGCCGGTCGCGACGGAAGTCGAACGCGGTGTGCAGGGCCAGGGTCAGCTCGATCACACCGAGGTTGGAAGCGAAATGGGCGCTTCGCGTGGCCACCAGCCGGCAAAGGGCTTCCCGCATTTCACGGGCGAGCTGCTGAAGTTTCTTCTGCGAGAGACCTTTCAGATCGTCGGGCGAAGCGATTTTCGACAGCAGCGTGTCCATCATCGATTCCTTTCGAGAACGTAGAGCGCGAGGGCTTCCAGGCCTTCGGCTCGGGGCTTCAGGGGCGCCAGCGCCGCGCGGGCTTCGGTGATCAACTGCTCTGCCTGGGAGGCGCTTTCGTCGGCCCCCAGCAGGCTGGGGAAGGTGAGTTTCCCCTGATCGGCGTCTTTCCCGACGCGTTTTCCGGCGGTTTCCTCGTCGCTGCGGACGTCGAGCAGGTCGTCGATGATCTGGAATGCGATGCCGACCCTTCGGCCGTAGCTGTCCAGTGCGGCGAGTTTTTCGGTTCCGGCCCCGGCGACCATGCCGCCGAGCTGTAGCGAGACGTTGATCAGGGCCCCGGTCTTGCGTGCATGGATCGATTCGAGGATTTCAATATCGCTGTGGGCGTCCATGCCGGCGATGTCGTCGGCCTGCCCGCCCACGAGCTGGCTGGGCCCGGCCGCTTCGGCCAACGCGGTGCAACACTGCGCGGCCACCTCCGGCGGCCGGACCTCTTCGGCCAGAATCTCGAACGCCAGCGCCAACAAGGCGTCGCCAACGAGAATCGCCATCGCCTCGCCGTGGGCGACGTGGCAGGTCGGCTGCCCGCGCCGCAGATCGTCGTCGTCCATGGCGGGGAGGTCGTCATGGACCAGGGAATAGGTGTGAACCATCTCGACCGCACAGGCGGCAGGCACGGCCGCCTCGACCGTGCCCCCGCACGCCTCCGAGGCCATGAGCACCATCATTGGCCGAATCCGTTTGCCGGCGGCCATGACACTGTAATTCATTGCCTCCCTCAGGCTGTCGGGACAACCGCGAGGGGTGTTCAAATGGTCTTCCAACGCCGCGTTGATCTGTGGACGCAAGCGGTTGGCGTACTCGGCAAACGGGCGTGGCGTATCCGTGGTATTTGCCATGGTGCGACCGTGGGGTGCAAAAAGTCTGCCCGCGGCTGGAATCCCTCACCAAATCCGCCAGGCACTCTCGAAAGCGTCCACCTAGATTCTAAACCAACCCCCCATGCGCGTCTATGTCTGTCTAGCGCATTGGAGGATTTCCCCCACTTTAGGTGGGAAGGTCGCCGGAGGTGGCCTCATCAAACGGCCGAGAAATGGCGTTGCCTTGGGCATCGACCCCGCTGAGCAGCTCGATCCGCCGTTCGGCGCCTTCGAGCAGGTCGTAGGAGCGGCGCAACAGCCGGACGCCTTCCTCATATCGGGCAAGGGCCTCGTTCAACCCGATTTCACCCTCTTCAAGCAGGTGAACGATCTCTTCGAGCCGCTTCAAGGCATCCTCGAAGCCGGGCCCCTCGGGCGGATCGGGTTGGGTTTTTTTCTTGGCCAAAGTTAGGACTCCAAGGCGTGGTTCTTGGATATTATCAGGAAATATTCCCCGGAGTTCAACTGGAAAACGAGGAAACACTCTGCATTCACCACACCACTCACCACCTACTCCCACTCGATCGTCGCCGGCGGCTTTGAACTGATGTCGTAGACGACGCGGTTGACGCCGGGGACTTCGTTGATCATTCGGGTGGACATTCGGGCGAGCACTTCATAGGGGAGATGGCTCCAGTCGGCCGTCATGAAGTCCTCGGTGTTTACCGAGCGGATGGCCACGACGTCGGCATAGGTTCTCGCGTCGCCCATCACGCCGACGCTTTGGACCGGCAGGAGCACGGCGAACGCCTGCGACGTTTGTCGGTAGAGTCCGGCCTGCTTGATTTCGTGGACGACGATCGCATCGGCCTCGCGGAGCGTATCGAGCCGCTCTTTGGAGACCTCGCCGACACACCGCACGGCCAGCCCCGGACCGGGGAACGGGTGGCGCCAGACGATCTCGTCGGGCAGGCCCAGTTCCAATCCCAACTTGCGGACCTCGTCCTTGAACAGATTACGGAGCGGTTCGACCAGTTGGAAATCGAGGTCTTCGGGCAGTCCGCCGACGTTGTGGTGCAACTTGATCGTGGCGGCCGGCCCGTCTTGCGACCCGCCGCTTTCGATCACGTCGGGATAGAGGGTGCCCTGGGCAAGGAACTCGGCCCCTTCGATTCCGGCGGCCTCGTCGGCGAAGCACTCGATGAACTCGCGGCCGATCCGCTTGCGTTTTTCCTGCGGGTCGATTGCTCCGGCCAGGGTGTCGAGGAAGCGGTCCTGCGCCTGGACGACGTGCAGGTCGGTCTGGAAATGACTTGTGAACTCCTTGATGACCGACTCGGCTTCTCCTTTGCGGAGCAGTCCGTTATCGACGAGGATGCAAGAGAGCTGAGGTCCGATGGCCCTGGAGAGCAGCGCGGCGACGACCGAGGAATCGACCCCGCCCGAAAGACCGCAGATCACCCGCCTCTCGCCCACGCGGCCGCGTATCTCTTCAATCGTTTCGCGGGCGAAGTCGCCCAGCTTCCAGGCGCCGGAACACTTGCACACTTGCATCAGGAAGTTGCCGAGGATCGTCGGGCCCTCCGGGGTATGGGTGACCTCGGGATGGAATTGCAGGGCGAAGATCGGCAACTCGCGATGCCTTACCGCGGCGAAGGGGCACGTATCGGTTGAGGCCAGTGGAACGAAGTCCTCGGAGACCTGCGCCACCTGGTCGCCGTGGCTCATCCAGACTTGGGTCTTCGGGGAGACGCCCGCGAAGATGTCGGCGTCCTCACAAAGCCGCGACCGTTGGTCGCGCCGCGTATCGGGCGCGCCGTCGGAAACGGCGGCGTCTCGAACCGTCAGAAAGGCCCGGCCGTATTCCCGCGACGGCGTGTTCTCGACCTTGCCGCCGAGGGCCTCGCACATAAGTTGCATGCCGTAGCAGATGCCGAGCACCGGCAGACCGAGTCGGAAGATGCCCGGATCGCACTTCGGCGCCCCTTCTTCATATACGCTCGACGGTCCGCCGGAGAGAATCAGCCCCATGGGGGCCAATTCCTTGATACGCTCGGCCGCGATGTCGTGGCGGACGATCTCGCAGTAGACCTGCTGCTGTCGGACGCGCCGGGCGATCAGTTGGGCGTACTGGGACCCGAAATCGAGCACCAGCACCCTTTCGTCGGCAATTCCGGTCATGACGGCTCCCCGCAGAAAACGAGGCATTATAGGACACGGCAAAAGATTTGGCTAGCGGCCCGTTGAGAAAGTCGGGGTCTGGTCCAATTTTCGGCGAGCCGACGTGTTTCTCACGTCAATCGTTGGCCGAAAACTTGGACCTGACCTGGACCAGACCTCTTTCTTTCACCGGAAAACGGCGTGTAGCCACCGTCGCCAGACGGTGGAGACCCTCCTTTTGCGAAAGATTGGCATTTGCCAACCACGCTCTGGCGAGCGTGGCTACCGTTTTCCGACGAAGCCTAGATGGTCCGGGGGCGGGTGCCCCCTCCTTTGTTCCCATGCGGGGATGGACGATCTTGCCCATTGTAAGGGCCGCAACTTGTCATTATCATGGCGGTAGACCTTTGCCCGAACGGGAGGTCGCTGCCGCCACAAATCGGAGGGATTGTCTCGCGTGCTGATATTACTGACCAACGACGACGGGATCAACGCCCCGGGGCTAGTCTCGCTTCAGCGCCAACTGAGCCGATTGGGGGAAGTATGTGTCGTGGCGCCGGCCACCGAGCAGAGCGGCGTCGGCCACTCGATCACGTACCGTACCCCGCTGATCGTCGAGGAGGTGTATCACGGCGAGTCGCGGTGGGGCTGGGCGGTCGAGGGGAGCCCTGCCGATTGCGTGAAGATCGGCATCCACGAATTGTGCCCGCGCCGGCCCGATCTGGTCGTCAGCGGAATCAACGGCGGTCTGAACGCCGGGATCAACGTCCTTTACTCGGGCACGGTGGCGGCGGCGATCGAAGGGGCGTTTTTCGGAATCACCAGCGTGGCCGTTTCGTTGGAGTACGACGAGCATGCCGCGTTCGACAGAGCGGCCCGGCTGGCACGAGTCGTTATCGAGCAGGTCCTCGAAAAAAAGGAGCCGGGGCCGCAACTCTACAACTTGAATATCCCAACCAAGGCGCTCGACGGGGCGCCCAGCGTGAGAACCGTGCCGATGGACGTCCAGCGGTACGACGACAAATATGAAAAACGATCGGACCCGTGGGGCCGCGACTACTATTGGCTTACCGGCGTCCTGAAACTGCCGGCAGCCGAGCACGAGACCGACCTTCTGGCGTTGGCCAAAGGGCATGTTTCGCTCACCCCGTTGGATTACAATATGACCCGAGAGGCGGTTCTCTCGGCGATGGAGCCGTGGGAGTTTCGGCTCGGCGGCTTTGATACGCCGCAGGAGGAGGACGACTCGGGCGGTTCGGACGGCGGACCGCGGATCGCCAAACAAGGCGTCGGCTACGACAAGCAGCATCTGTAGGATGGGCTGTGACCTACTTGGAAATCAAACCGGAGGACGAGACCATGAAATGGGGACTTCTTGCGTGTATGGTTGCGACCATGCTGATCGCCGGTTGCGGCGGCGGTGACACGGAGGAATCGGGCGAGCCAACGGACAATGTGGCCACTGCGCCGGCCCCGTCCGCCCCCGCTCCGCCTCCGCCGCCACCTCCGCCGGCGCCGGGAGAGACACCGTCGGCCGAGACGCCGTCGCCGTCGCCGTCCGAGCCGGTTGATCGCAAGCCGGCGGTGACGGGTGTGGGCAAGAAGGGCAAGGGCTACGGCACCGGGCCGATTGCCACGCCGGTGGCCGCCTATTTCTCCACGCGGCAGCGGGTCGTCTTCGATATCCAGATCGCCAGCGCCATGAACCTCTATCACGCGACCAACCAGCGGTTTCCCAAGACCCACGAAGAGTTCATGAAGGAGATCATCGAGAAGAACATGATTAAGCTGCCGGAATTGGCGCCCGGCGAGAGCTACCGCTACGATCCCGAGAAGGCGGCCAAACAGAGTCAGTACGACCCGAACGATCCGCCGCTTTGGGTCGAGAAAACGCGATAGCCAAGGCGTGCAGCGAGTCAGGAGAAAACAGTCTTCGAGAAGACCGTGCCCGCTATCATCCCTGCGGCGATTGCAAACAGCAAGGAAAGGATGAATTTCAGGAGCACGATTCTCCAGTCGATCATCGCCAGATCCATGACGACGCGTCTGATCGAGCACCCGTCCCAGGCCACGATGAATGCGACGACGAGTCCCGGGCCGGCGCCCGCTTTGAGCAACCCACCGGCGACGGGCAGGACGAAGAAGACCGGGCCGGGGGTCACGACTCCCAAGGACGTTGCAACCAGCAGCCCCTTGAATCCGGACTGAGAGCCGAGCCACTGCGTAACGAATTCCCGCATCTCCATTGCCTGGACCAGTCCGGCGATTGCGAAACCGGCGATCAATATGGGCATTGCCTTGAGGAGCCCCATTCCGCCGGTTTTCAGGCTTTTGGAGGCGAGGGAGGGATTCTTGGCCGCGACGACCGCGTAGAAGACGGCCACGAGCAAGGGGAGGATGATCATCATCAGGTAGTACATGACCGCACGGTTCTCCTTTTTCTCAGGAGGTTGGGGTAGCCGGGAGGTGCAGAAGGTCCGTAGAAACCAGTTCATCATGATACTCTCATTCGGTGTTCGGCCGGCAGCTACGGTTGCCGGACCGTGGGCAATGCAGACGTTCACGGTCTGGCGACCGCAGCGGCTACCGAAGTTATTTTTGAGTCATCCCTAATCCTAATGCCAGTGGCAATCTCCGTTCGCTTGGTCCGATTGCCTTCGAGATCATACTCGTAATTGAAAGTGCCGTCCGATTCGAGACGGTTGTAGTCGCCGATTACAAAACCCGGATCGGTCGGATTGCCGTTGGCGTCGTATTGATAATCTTCGTCGTCTTGATAATTGTGGTCGGCGGCGGTCAACCGGCTGGTGTCGTCGTAGAATCCAGCCGGGTGCCGTAGTCGATGGTGAGCACGACGGTCGGGACGCCGAGGTTGTCGCTGGTGATGCTCGTTACCCGACTCTTGCCAATCGAGCCATGCCGCAAATCCAGCAAAACCGCCCGCCATAGTCAATAGTTATGTATGGTGTCCCCGAAATTACCTCTCGGATTGGTAAGTGTGCCGACCGCACCTTTCCCGTTGAGGCGGGCGGATCATTAGTATGCATGAAGAGGGCCAAATGGTCAAGCGGGGGCAGCTAAGTTCCGGGGATGAGAGGGGGCACTCTAAAGGGAAGGGGGGGGTTCTGGGGACACAAGGGGTTCTGGGGACACAATCCTAAACTATTGACATGTTGGCCCGGTTTCGGTAGCCTGAAGGGATGGCGAGATTAGCGCGTATTGTCGTTCCGGGGATGCCTCACCATATTACCCAACGAGGCAATCGCCGCCAGCGGACGTTCTTCGACGACGAGGACTACGCGGCCTACATCGAACTGATGGCCGAGTGGTGCGTCGAGGAGGGGGTCGAAATCTGGGCGTACTGCCTGATGCCCAACCACGTACACTTGATCGCGGTGCCCGACTCGCAGCAGGCCCTGAGCCGCGCGATCGGCGAGGCCCATCGACGCTACACCCGCCGGATCAACTTCCGCAAAAAATGGCGCGGCTACTTGTGGCAGGGGCGCTTCGCCTCGTTCGTCATGGACAAGCCGCACCTGCTGGCCGCCGCACGCTACATCGAGCGCAACCCCGTGCGTGCCGGATTGGTCCGAACGCCGAGGCACTGGCGCCACAGCAGCGCGCGGGCACACCTTGCCGGGGAAGACGACGACTTGGTGACCGTTGCGCCGCTTCTGGCGATGGCGAGCGATTGGCGCGGGCTGCTGCGCAGCGCGTTGCCGGAGCAGGAACTCGAACAGTTGCGCCGGCACGAGCGGACGGGTCGCCCGCTCGGCGGCGGGCGATTCCTCACCCGCCTGGAGAAGAAGCTGGGCCGCGTCCTAAAACCAAGAAAACGCGGCCCAAAACCAAAACACCGGAACAATTAAGTATTGTGTCCCCGGGAATTCTCCCAGCCGAATTCTCCCCCCCGGAATTCGTTCCCCGGAATTCTCCCTGCGACAACCGATGAACTGATACGGTGGTCATTCACAGAAAGAACGGGACTCCACATGAAAACTGAAATCTGTGCAATCGCGCTGGTGCTGCCGGGTATTGGCAACGGCGCTTCTCTCGATGCCCAGCAATATTGCCCGGGTGGAGAGGTAAGCAAGAGCAATACGAACTCCACGCTCAACATGCACCTTTGTCCGAAGGGCCAGTTCGAGGTTGGAAAAGATCAATGGGGAGACATTCGTCCGCGTCAATATGCTCAAAATCAAGGACTGGTCCGAGGTACCCGGCGTTAAGAAGGCTTGGATCATGCAGGGCTTTGAAGGTGAAAAAGGCATGGCCTTCCATCCGGTCATCTCGGAAGTCAAGGACGTCGATCGCGACGGCAAACTCGACATCTTCCGCTGTCGCTCAGAACATGCAGGCGCGAAGATCGAGCGGCTTTGCTATGACAACGGAAGTGTGGTCTGGGAAAGCGAACCGTTGGCTGCCCTGCACGGCGATGAAAGTCGTCTTCCCGTCTTTGATCTCGATGCAGACGGCGTGTACTCCGTCCTCCATGCCACCAAGGGCGGCACGTGGTGCATCAACGCGAAGACCGGCAAGACCGAGTGGTCGGTCAAGGAAGCCGTCGGTGATATCATCGTGGGACATTTCCTGGATAAAAAGAAACAGGCTGTCGTCGTGCGCAGCGCGGGGGCCCTTCGCTGCTATGACGACCGCGGAACGCTCGTCTGGAAGCACGACACGGGACTCTCAGGTGGGGACGCCTATGCACACGAACTCTATCGCCACGATGCCGACCGTGACGGCCTGGACGAGATATTCGCCAACTGGCAGAAGCTGACCCTGGCGCTGAAAGGCGATGGCACCGTTCTATGGGAAGACAAGACCCAGCGGCATCACAGCGACTACCTGGTCTGCGCTGACGTCGATGGAGACGGAAAGACCGAACTCATTTACGATCATGAAGGGTGCAGCGCGGAGAAAGGTCCCACCTACATTGTCGATGCCATGACCGGAAAGATCAAAGGCAAGATCGATTATCGCAAAGATGGCCTGCGCCATGCGCAGAACATGGCGTTGGGCGATTTTGATCGCGACAGACCCGGTCTCGAAATCGCGATTTGCGGTAAGCTCGGCGGACTTTTCGTATGGGATGCAAACGGCAAGCTCGTTTGGAAGCGTGCCGTGCCCACGTCTCTGCTCTCCAAGGGCGACTGGGACGGTGACGGTGTCGAGGACATCTCTTGCCACGCGCTGGGGGCCAACGTGGACGGCATGTTCTCAGTCTGGAACGGGAAAGGCAAGCGGCTCTACGCGATCAGTTTCCTGCCGAGCCCGTCCAAACGGACCTGGAGCAACAAGCATAACGGCGGCAGTTGGAGTCATGCCACGCCTGGCGGACACGAGGGCATCCGACGTCAAATTGATCTGGACGGCAACGGTCACGCGGACTTCATCGTAGGCATGGGCGCCTGGCACTGGGGCTCCGATGCGATTCTGTTTCTGATGGAAGGCCCGTAGCGATGAAAGAGGCTCGAAAGCTTGACATTGCCCAGCATCCTTGTGATCCAAGACCTCAGGAGCAGCAACCATGATGAAGCGAGCCATGATGGCAGTTGTTGTGCTCTGTGCTTTGTGCGTAAGAGTGTAGGCAGAACCAAAGGAAGTAAGAGCCTATGCGGTTCAACTGTAACGGGACCTTCAGACCGAAGCCCGGTGGAGGTCAACCTGCCGGAGCACGCCGAACTGATCGACGAAGTGTTTCGACGGAGCAAGAACAGCGAGAGCAACTTGCTTTTCCAGAAACGCGAAGCTACACTCAGAGACATGTCGCCGGGTGTACGAATGTCAGGAATAGATCTTGCTGCCATGTGCAATTGACCATTGAAAGGGAGAGTAGCAAATGTGCGTTCGAAGTGCCGCGGCGTTTTTTCTGGCGGCGACTATTTCGGTAACCGCCTTTGCCCGGCTGCTACCCGGGGCAGAGGTGCCTTCGTGGGCCAAGGTGTCGCCCGAGCAGGCGGCGACGGCAAAGAAGCTTGGCGTGCCGGTTGCATTCGAGAACTCGATTGGGATGCGGTTCGTACTGATTTCCCCCGGAACATTCATGATGGGATCGAGGGATTCGGCGTCGGAAGTCGCCCGCCGCTGCGCGATGCCCAACGCGCAGGCCGGCTGGTTCTACGACGAGCACCCGCGCCACAAGGTAACACTGAGCGGCGCATTCTACATGTCCATTCACGAAGTCACGCAGGGGTGTTACGAGGCGGTCACCAGTCCGAAGCCCGGCAAGGACGCGAAGAAGTTCACGGACGGATACCCCGACGCGTTCAAAGGCGCGAACAACCCGGCCGTAAACGTCTCGTGGGACAGCGCACAGAAGTTTTGCAAGACCTTGAGCGCCCTAGACGCCGAAAAGGGCCGCGAATACTACTTGCCCACCGAAGCGCAGTGGGAATACGCGTGCAGAGCGGGCACGGAAACGCCGTTCTGTTTTGGGGAAACGATATCGACCGACCAGGCGAATTACCACGGAGATTACACATACGGCGACGGCCGGAAGGGGGAATATCGCGAGAAACCCTTGCCCGTCGGCAGCCTGGCTGCAAACGCGTGGGGTTTGTACGACATGCACGGGAACGTCAGTGAGTGGTGTGCCGATCGGTACGGCAAGTACGGCAGCGCTGCCGAAAGCGACCCGAAAGGACCCGAGGAGGGAAACCGGCGCGTTTTGCGCGGCGCGTCCTGGCGCAGTTATCCCGGGGCCTGCCGCTGCGCATTCCGCCTCGGGGGCCAGGGGCGTTCAAGTTCGTACAACGTCGGGTTTCGCGTGTGTTGTGCCGTTGCGACGGAGTCCTCTTGAATAGAAACCGCCTCCGATTCGGCAGGCGATCCGTTTCCCTCACACTTCTCGCCGAAACATCGAAAGCATCCCCTGGATGTTCTCCCAACGACGAATGCCTACGTCGATCAGGAAAACGAGCAGAAGAAGTTTGAGCAACATCGGGGCGACTTCCACGAAGTGTGAGTGGGTTTTCCGTATGGGTGGCAGCTTTGCAGACGATTCCAGGAGCTGTCCTCCTGTTGCCGTGCAGACCTTCTTCAGCAAATCGCGATTCACTCGTCCGGTCGCTGCTTCGCCCGAGACGTTGTGAACCAGTCCGGCGGAGACGACCTGGGCTCCGGAGCGGGCACGAACGAGGTAGACGCCGGGTTCGTCCGGGGTGAACTTCGACCGGTATTGGCCGGGACCGGTCTGCTCCAAGCGTAGCTCATGCAATTGCTCCATGTTGGAGCCGAGCGATCCGGCGGCGACGAAATAGACGTCCGCCACCACGGAAGCGTCGTTCTTGAAATGCGCAGGGTCTTCGAGAAGATCGACCTGGATGGTCGCGTCAACTCCGTTTTCCATCAACCGCATGTCCACGGTTTGGCTTTGGGGCTTGCGGGCCGTTTCGCGGAGAATCTGCGCCCAGAACTGATTGTAGCCGGGCCAGCCGGTGATCCAGAGTGCGGCCCACCGGGACTTGCAATCGGAAGTAAAGGCGGTCACTTTTCCCAGCCCGAACTGCCAGTGGGCCAGGAGCGGGTCGCCCAGGTCGGTCACCAGCGGCACCTGGGCGGTTGCTTTCCTGTTCGTCTTGACGTAGCCCAGAAGCGACGGGGTCTCTTGGATGTTGCACCCCTTGAGCATCGGATGGCGCTCGACCTGTTTGGGGACGAAGGCCTCTTCGCGGATCAGCCGCCCCATGTGGACCATCGTGTCTTGCGTGAAGATGCGAGGCAGGTTCGCGGGGTCGAAGGTCTGATAGAAGGTGCCTCCGCCCGCCGACGCGACGGATTGCAGCAGGCCGGCCGCTGCCCCGGAACCGACGGCCACTGTCGAGATCGTCATCCCCTCGCCTTTCATCTGCGCGGCCATGGCCTGGTAGCCGCTGCCGGAGGTCTGGCCGTCGGTCAGCACGATCATGTGCTTCACCTTGGCCCGGACGCTGTTGAGCGCTTCGCGGCCAAGCGTCATTCCCGGGTGCATGTTGGTTCCACCGCCGGCGTTGAGCGTGGAAATCTGCGCGTTGATTGTGCCTTTCGATCCGGCGCGGGTGATGGGGACAATCCACCGTGCGGCCGAATCGAAGGCGACCACGCCGACATAATCCTTGCGGCTGAGCAATTCGACGGTCGCGACGGCCGCCGACTTGCAGATCTCGATCTTCTGCCCGCTCATCGACCCCGAGCGGTCGATCACCAAAACCAGCGCGGTCGTGAATCGTTCTTCCTTGTCGGGCGCCTTCATCTTCACCGGCAGGACGTCCTCGATCGGGGTTCGGTAGTAACCGCCGACGCCGAAGGAGTTCTTGCCGCCGACCATAAGAAAACCGCCACCGAGTTCCTCGACGTAATCGCGGACCATCGCCATCGACTGCCCGGTCAGCTTGTGGGCGGGTACGTCCGAAATCACGATCCCGTCGTAACCGGCCAGTTCCTGCAACGTCTGGGGAAACGCCTCTGCGGAGCGCTGTTGCACGCGGATTCCTTCCTTGGCCATCGCTTCCGCCAGGAAATGGGCCTCCGCCTGTTCCCCCTCGACATACAGGAACAGCGGCCGGCCGCGGACGTCGACGAGCGTCATCGCCTCGTCGTTTTCGGCGATCGTGTCGCCCTCGAACCCTTCAAGCCGGGCGCGGTACGTATAGAGGTTTCGTTCCTCGGGCGTTCGCTGGAACTCTTCGGTGATCTGCCGGCCGACCGTGAGCTTGATCGGCCGCGACTCGACCTCGATGCCGTTCTCGAAGAGCCGCAGGATCCCTTCGCCTTCAAGCGAGCTTTCGACGTCGGCCCGCAGTTGCAGACTGGCCCCTTCGTGCAAGCGCGAACGGCTGCTGGCCAGGCGGACGACCCGGACGTCCGGGCGGCGCTCGCCGGCCACGGGTACGGCGTCGATGATTGCGCCGAGCAGCGCGGCATCGCCGGCGGCGGCTTCCAGATCGCCGCGGGTCTGCTGGCCGTCGCCGATCAGGACCAGCCGCCGCGAGGTGCCCGGGGGAAACAGCCCCGAAGCCATGCGGACCGCCGCGGCCAGGTCGGTTTGGCCGCCGTCGCTTTCGAGCAAGGTTTCGTCGGGCTCAGGCACCCGCCGATTGCCGCTGGGTAACTGCCGAACAATGGTCGACCGGCCGGCCGACAGGAACCCGACCTGCGCCCCCGCCGGCAGCTCGCCGAGAAGGCGCCGGGCATGCTCGTTGGCCGCTTTGATGCCGGCGGCGCCCTGGCTTTGGGAATGGTCCATGATGAAGATCACGGCCTGCTGCCGTGTGTTCATCTTCCACCCCGGACCGGCCAACGCGAGCAGCAGGATGGCCACCGCGGCAATGCGGACGGTCAACAGCGCCCGTGCCCGGGCGGGGCTCATCGGCCGCAGCGACCGGCGGTGGAACCACCACAGCAGCAACGCCGCCGGTACGATGATCGCCATGTAATATGGGTGGATCCAATCCATCTCAATACGCCAGGTAGCGGTGAAAAAGCCAACTCTCTGCAAGCAGCAATCCCAAGACACTCCACAACAACAGCGGCACGAGGTCGCCCCGCAACCACGATGTCTCGCCTGCCGCGGCGATTTTGTTTTCGCTTTGTTCCGGTGCCGCGGGCAACAAGGTCTCGCGTGGCGACAGCAGCGATGCCGACCCCGTCTCGCCCGAGCCGGTTTCCCAAAGCCCAATTTGATCCAGTTCCACGGCACGTCCGGAAAGGGAAACGGTCTTGCCGGCGGGTCCTTTCTCCGGCTGAAGCCATGTGAGCGTGTCGCCTTCGAGCTTGATCATTTCCCCGGTGCGGAGGTTCTTTCCCCGGGCCGATTCGATTCCGCCTTCGGCCGCCCAATAGATGGCGTTCCCGATCAGCAACGGATAGGAAGACATCAGCGGGAGCTGCTCGCTGTGTTGGGGGCTGAGCGCCAAGACGGCCACGCGCTGTCCGTGGGCTTCGCCGGCCAACAGCACCGGGCCGCTTGTTCCCACCCAAACCGGCTCGAGCGGCCCTCCCGATTGGACCACGGCGGTCTGCGTCACGGCAATGCGGTCGGTGGCCACGCCGTAGAGCAGCGGATGGCCTTCATCGGTTGCGCGAAGCACGTCCAGCGGCAACCCCCCGTTTTCGAGGGCAACCGCTCGAACCGGCCCCAGCGAACCGGGTGGATTGACCACGATCACCGAAACATCCTCGGGCCACTGCTTGGGGAACCACCCGTCGAAGATCGCCACGTCGACGGGTTCTTCCGGTGGCCACGCCCCCGGGGCGCCCTGAAGGACCTCGATGTCCCGGTCGGACCCCAAGGTGGAAAGCGCAAGCTCCGTGAACGGGTCGGGCGACTCGCTGATCCAAAGGACCTTTACCGGCCGCAGGCGGGGAACCCGCGTGTAAACCACATTGTCCAGGGGCAGCACGTCGCCTTCGGCCGACAGCCGCAGCGAGAGCACCCGGTCCGCATCCTCCCCGGCATCAACGGGGATGAGCAACTTTTCCTTGCCGCCGGGCGGGAGCGTCAAGTTCCGGATGGCCACCAGCGAGTTGTCCAGCCGGATTTCCAGCGTGGCGTCGACCGGTTCGCTCGCGGCGCACTGGACCTGGACAAAGGCCTCGAAGCGTGCGCGGGCCAACGGAAGACGCCGGAGTTCCACCGCCGTGATGCCTACGTTGACCGGCTGCTCCAGGGCGACGGCCAGGTGTTTGACAGCAACCGGCGGTCCGTCGGACGACTGCCCTTCCTCCTGTTTGGCAGCATCTTCAGCGGCGGCTTTTTCGTCGGACAGAGTGTTACCCGCCGGGCCCCTGTCCGGCGCCGAGGTATCGGTGACATGCCAGATGCCGGCCGGGGTCTCCAGCGCAGCCAGCCGGCGAGCCAGGCGCAAAGCATCGCGTGCATCACCCGGAATCGGCCGCAACTCGATCGAATCGATCGCCCGAAGGACTTGCCGGCGGTCCATCGAACGCGAGAGCAGCACCTCGGGGCGACGGTCGTAGGCCATCACCACCACGCCGACACCGGCCGACAGCCCGGCGAGCCGCTCGTTGGCAAGCCGCTTGGCTTCGTCGAGCCGGGTGGGGCCGCCGCCGTGCCGGGCTGCCATCGACGCCGACCGGTCCACCAGCACCACCACCGTCTTGAGCGACTCGGCCGACGGGGCCACCACCAGCCGCCCCAGGGCCGCCGCCGTCGCCAGAATCACCAAAATACTCAGAAGCAGCGAAAGCAGGTGCTTCAGCCATTTCAACCAGGTCGAATCCTGATGCTCCCGGGCGAGCCACTTGAAAAACGGCAGCGTGCTGGTGCGCACCGTCCTCGGCCGGGGACGGAACAGGTACAACACCACCGGCACCAGCGCCAGGAGCGCCCACCCGAGAAACAAGCCTGGATAGAGAAACCGCATAAGGTATGCTCAGTGTTGTCGTGTGCTCCGCAAGTCCTTGGGGGCGACCGAGGAATAACTTTCCGGTTTGGATTGAAAGTAGGGGGCAGGTGCCCCCGGCACTTGGCTCGTTCGGTTATGGGCCGGGGGCAGGTGCCCCCTCCTTTATTCCTGAATCCGGCAAGTTATTTATCGGCCGCCCCTTACGTGGATGTTGCCAAGGCATTCCCTCGCGACAGCAGACCCAAAAACGAATCCTCGAACGGCTCATCGGTCGTCCAGGGAAAATAGTCGATCTTGCGTCGCGTGCAGGTCCGCCGCAGGTCATCCATATACTCGCCAAACGCCTTGCGGTACTGGGCCAGCTCCCGTTTGGTCATCCAGATGCGGCGGACTTCGTGTGTCTCGACGTCGACCAGCCGGATTTCGCCTTCCAACTCGGGGTGCATCTCCATCGGGTGCAGGACATGGACCACGTGTGTTTCGGCGGGCCAGCGCGTCGCCTGGACGATCGCCTCGCCCGATATGTCCGGCGAACGGCCGAACAGGTCCGAGACCACGAAGACCAGTCCCCGCCGGTCGCGGCTTGGCCGGAACTGCTTCAGCGACCCGACCAGATCGGTCACGCCGCCGAACTCCAGGCCCGACATCTGCTGCAACAGCAGATGGACGTGGCCCTGTCCCTTCAGCGGCTGCGTCTCGCGCCGGAGGTCCTCGCCGAGACTGAGGATCGAAACGCGGTGCTGGTTCATCAGGGCCAGGTAGGCCAAGGCCACCGCCAGGCGCAGGCCCGCCACCCGCTTCTCGCGGTACGGCTCGATCATCGAACGGCTCCGGTCGACCAGGATGTGGACGTGAAACTCCTGGATCTCCTCGAACACGCGGATGAAGGTCTTGTTGAGCCGGGCCAAGAGCCGCCAGTCGATCGCGCGGAAGTCGTCGCCGGGCGTGTAATGCCGGTGGTCCTTGAATTCCCGCGTGAACCCCGACGCCGGAGTCGCTTGCATACCGCGCTTCTGCAACTGGCGGCGCTTGCGCAACTTGAAGAAGAGCGTCCGCAGCCGCCCGAGGAACTTCGCGTCAAACAGCTCGGGATCATGGGCCATCGGCTTTTGGCTCCGTGGTGACGGGTTTCTGCTCCGTGGAGACTGGTTTCGGTTTGGCGGCTTTCTGCGTTGTCAGGGCAATCACGCGCGTGGGCGTCGCCGTTACATACAACACGCCCCGGTCTGCGCACCCGGCCGGCTCAAGCGGAGCCTGCACATTCGGATATTGGCCCGGATAACCGCCCCGGTAACCGCCCCCGTAGTGAGGCTGCCCGTAATGGCTGTAAACGACATAGCCCCGCTGGATGGCCGATCGCGCTGCCGCCGAACCGGATGCGTTGGCCGTCGGTCCCGACAAACCCACCTCCGCCGGCCAGGGGAACTGAAAGATTCGCTGCGCGGTGCGGGCATGAACACCTATCATTCCCTCTTGTCCGACGATGTACACCACTAACCCGTCGACCAGCGCATAAACCGGCATTTTCCGGAGGGAATCGCCTACATGATGCGACTGCAACGCACCGGTGGTCACGTCCACCAATTGCAGCGTGGAGCCGGAAAGGAAACACGCAGTGCGCCCCGCCATTCCGACGAACTGCCCGCCCACGGAAATCTGCTTTCCCGCAAGCGGCAGATCGGTCCGGATGATCCGAAGGCCGGATTGGTCCAACAACAGCAGCCGCTCGCCGATCAGAATTCCCCGCCGCATTCCACCTTGGCCGGCCATCGAAGCCCAGGCTACGGCCGACGATGTCAGACGCATCGGATTGTTCGACGCAATCCGCCCGTTCCCCCGCGGTTGAAGATAATCCACACAGGGAACTTGCCGAGCCGCTCCGCCAGGGCCATGACCGTAGCTCCACCTTCCATGACGGCTGAAGCCGCCGTAATAGGGGGGATTCGATGGTGGACGGGACGCCGGGAAAGCGGACGACCCGCTGAGCTTGACCGGAAAGCACCGCACCCGCAACGGCTCGAACGACCACTCGATCTCGCCGCTTTCGGCGTCGACGACGGCCGTCTTCGAACCGTAGATCAACAACCGTCCGCCGGAAAGGCTCGCGCCCGAATTGTACGGGTTCAACTGGAAAGGTTTTGCGTCCGGGAGCGTATGATCCCAGACGATCTTGCCGGTCGCCGGATCGATCCTCGTCAACGTGGCGGAAACCGGGTCGCAAGTGAGCACCTTCCCATCGACGAGGAAGATCGCAACGGGAACCTGCCCGCGGGCCTTTGGCGCCGCGCCGGTTGCGCCGACGTCCGCGCTCCAGAGCAGCCGCCCGTCCTCGGCCGCGTAGCAATCGACCTGGCCGAATCCGGGCGCGTAGAATCGCTTGCCGCCGTCAAAGACGGGGGCCCACCGCGTGGCAGACCCTCCTGTTTCGACCGAGTACTTCCGCAACAGCTTGCCGCTGGCCGCGTCAACGTAGTGCAACGTGCGCCCCGCATCGGCAATCAGCACCCGGTCCTCTGCCAGCGGGATGATGGCCGTCACCAGGCTGCCGGCGTCGAAGACCCACTTGACGCGGAACCGGCCCAGCGGTCCCTGCTGCCGGCCGGGGCGTAAGCCGTGTGCTGGCCCGGGCGCGGCGGTCAGCAGCTTGCAGGCATGATCCAGCGAGACGCTCAACCCGTCGGGGAAGACGATCCTCACTGGTTCGGGCGCCTCGGGGGTCTTCGGTGTTTTTGCTGTCTTGGGTTTACGTGCCGCTCCCACGCCTGCACTTACCAAGGACATGACGGTCTGCTGATCGTGATGGCTGAGTGTCTGTAACGGTATCTGGAGTTCGGTCCCGTCGCCTTCCTTCAACGTCACAACCGCAGCCGTCAACGAGACGAATTCCGCCTGGATCTGGAACTGCCCCGCCAAATCGCTCCACGTACGCATGGTGCTTTTAGGTTTGTCGCCCTTGCTCGCATCGCTGGGAAGATGGACGCGGGCCGCCATCTTGCGGAGTTCCGCGATTGCCTCGTCTCGGGCCTTCTCGCGCCCCAGACGGTTCAACAAGTACGCCCGAACCCAGGCGCCCCAAAGCCACTGCTGGTCGTTGCCGGCGATTCGCTCGGCGGAGTCGACCAGCGCCAGGGCCTCTGCCAGCGATGCCTTATCGCCGTCGACCAACTCCGTAGCAATGCTCCGCCAGTAGGAGTCGGCCAGGTGGCCTTCCAGTAAGTTGCGGGTTTCGTCGGCTAGTTCCATCTTGTCGACCCCGGCCAGGAGCCGGCGGATCGCGGTCCGCAGCCCGGCTTCGTCACCCGTGGTGGCCAGGGCCCCCAGCCACCGCTCCCAATGCCCGCGGTTCGTCGGATCCAAGTCGACCAGGCGCCTCAAGAGGGACTGAAATCGATTGGGCAATTCGATCGGTTGACCATCGGGACCGTAGCCAATGTGGCTGCCGGCGTATTGCCGAATAAGCGGCAGCAAAGAAACCAACAAGGCGGGATCGTCGATCTTCGCGATGTCGATGTGTTCCAGTTCCTGGACCGCCAGGTCGGGCCGCTCCTCTTTGACGTGCAACAGCGCCAGGCGGAGCCGGCATTCGTCGGCCAGCTTGGGATCTTCCTCGGCCCACTGTTTCAAATGTTCTTTGAGTTCCGCGGTGCGGGTGCGGTCCCTGTCCAATATGGCAACCAGCTCGCGCCGCAGCCGCAGCCGGAAGGGTTTTGGCGGGTTGTCGCCCAGGTCGCCCTGCAACATGACGGCCGCTTCGGCCGGCTGCCCATTGGCCGTTGACGTGGCGATGAACGCGAGCCGGCGCTCCAGACGCCGCTCGGTCCACTCGAGCGGCTCCTCGTCGAGCCGGACTTGCTCGGTCTTGAGGAACTCCTCGACGCTGTCGAAGGTATCGTGGAACGCGACGGCCGCCTCGAGCCATCGCCGGTAACGGGCGCCGGTGTCGGCCAGCTTGCGACACGCCTCGATCAGCTCCCGGCCCTTGTGAACTTCCCCCAACCGCTGCTGGACGCCCAGGAGCACCAGCCTCAGTTCGAGGTTCTCCTTCTCCTGCTCGATACGGCCTGTCAGTGCGGCCTTCGCTTCGAGGAACATGCCCTGTTCGATCATAAACTGGACCATGTCCAAAAGGTTTTCCAGATCGGCCTTTTTCGAGATGGTCTTGGCGAGAACTTTCCGGGACTCCTCGCGCCGGTCCATGGCGAGGCAAGTTTCGGCCAGCTCGCGCCGGATATCGAGGCGTTGCGGGGCCCACTCGACCGCACGGCGGAACAACTCGGCGGCGCCGGGCATGAGCCCCATCCCTCGCAGAAACCGTGCCATCTGAAGCGTCTGCACCAAACGATCGGCCACCGGCAGCGTCTCCGTCGCGCCGGTGAACTTCGCCAGCGCCTCCTCGGGGCGTTCGAGCACGTAGAGCGTCTTGACCAGCTCGAGCATCAGGTCGTCGCGGTGCGGCTGGGCCTCGATCCGCCGGGTCAGATATTCCTCGCGCCCGACGTCGTCGCGGAGCCGGTCGAGCATCTCGAGCGTCTGCTTCTCGATCTGTTCCGATTTCGGGATTCGCTTGCCGCCTTCCAGCAGCACCTGAAGCGCCTTGCGGCGGAACTGCAACCCGGCAAGGATCTGGGCCAGATCGAGCACGGCCGCCTCGTCGCGCGGGCGCCGGTCCACGCGTTGCCGGGCGTCCCGGATCATCGCTTCGCGTTCCTGCTGCGACTCCACCATCGCCAGCCGCCGCCGCACGATCTCCGGCCGGCGCCAGTAATCGGCCGTCAGTTTTCCCAGCAGGCGGTCAAGACGCGCAGCCGCCTCTTTCATCCGCTTCAGTCCCACTTCCGCGGTGACCGCTTCCAGTTCGAGACTGACCATGACTTCCGGGCTCGGCGGCTCGGGCATCTCCTTCCCAAGCAACTCCAGGGCCAGTCCGTAAAACTTGAACCGGATCATCTTGCGAGCGACTTCCAACTGGGCCGACGGCGTATCGACCATGCCCACCAGCACGCGGAGGTGCTTCTCGGCCAATGGGCGGCGATCGCCGAGCACGGCGATGGGGAGTAAGGCGTCGAGCCAGGCGATCTTGACGTTCGGATGCGCCTGCAACTCGATGGCCTGATCGAGTTGGTCGAGGGCCTTCGGATTGTGCCTGCCTTGAAGGACTTCGAAGAGCAAGTAGTGCAGATACGCGTCTTGGGGAAACTGGGCGACGGCGTCGCGGGCGGCGTGGAGCGCTTCCGGATCGCCGGTTGCCGCCAGGAGACGCACCAGCACGGTCCGCGCCTTGACGTCGGCGGGATACTGCGCCAGATGGGTCCGGTACATTGCCAGCAATCGGTCGACCTTGCCGGCGCTGCGGTACATTGCCAGCAGCCGGTCCAAGGGCGCCGCCAGGGTCGGATCGCGGTGCAAGGCAGTGCGAAGCGGCAGGGACGCAGCCTCGATGTCCTTCGGCGGCTTGGGGGCGGATTCATCGTCCTGCGCCGCGCCCGCGGCTGCCAGAAGCAAAACGCAAGCGGCCGCAGCGCAAAAATATAAAGCCGCGACCGGCGGCCGCGACCGGCAACATAAAGCCGCGACCGGTGGTCGCGCCCGGCGAATCGAAAACGCCGCGTTTTGCGAGAGATTGACACGCGCTAACCACGCTCTGGCGAGCGTAGCTACAGTTTTCAGACAAGGCCCGGCGTGCCTGCTTCGGTTCATGCGGCCCCCTTTGCCGGCGTGGGAACGGCCTCGAGGATTTCGTCGATCAGCGCATCGACGTCGACCTGTTCCGCTTCGCCTTCGAAGTTCAGGATCACGCGATGCCGCAGGGCCGGTTTGGCGACCTGGTGGATGTCCTCGACGGCGACGGCCGTCCGCCCGGCCAGTAGGCAGTACGCTCTGGACGCCCGGACTATCGCCTGCACCGCCCGGGGGCTGGCGCCGTACGAGACAAAACGCCCGACCGACGACCCCGGCTTGCCGGTGTCGGGATGCGTGGCCAGCACCAACTCGGCAATGTACTTTAACAAAGGTTCCGCCACGGGCACGCGGGTGAGCAGTTCCTGCAGCTCGATGATCTCCTCACCGCGCATCACCACGTCGACCTCCGTCCCCTTGAAGCCGGTGGTCCGCCGCGAGATCTCCATCAGGTCGTCCGCATCCGGGAAGGGAACGTGGATTTTGAAGAAGAAACGGTCGAGCTGTGCTTCGGGCAGCGGGTACGTTCCCTCCATTTCGATCGGGTTCTGCGTGGCCATGACGAAGAAGGGCGCCGGCAGCTCAAACCGCTCGCCGCCGGCCGTCACGCCGCGCTCCTGCATGGCTTCGAGCAAGGCCGCCTGCGTCTTCGGCGTCGCGCGGTTGATTTCGTCGACCAGCAGGAGGTGGTGGAATACGGGGCCCTTCTCGAAGCGGAATACCCGTCGACCGCTTTCCTCCTCGCTGATGATATGCGTACCGATCACGTCGGCCGGCATCAGGTCGGGCGTACACTGGATGCGGCCGAACGTCAACCCCACGATCCGCGACAGCACGTTGACCAGGTAGGTTTTTCCCAGCCCGGGTACACCTTCCATCAGGACGTGCCCTTGGGAAAAGACGGCCACCAGCACGTCCTGGATTAGTTGGTTGTGGCCGACAATGGCGAGTTGCATCTCGGTCACAAGCCGCTGGAACCGGGTCTGGAAGTCTTCGATCTCCCGTTCGAACTCCTCGATGGTTGGTTCCATACGTTCACTCGGGTTTTTTGACGGGTTGTTCAACGATTTGTCTCCTCAGTGCGGTGAAGTATCGCAGGACCTGCTCGCGGCGGGACAGCGGCAGGGGCTCTTCGGCCAGCGCAGCTTCTTCGGTCTTGATGAAATCGATCGCCAGTTCCCGGGCGGATCGCTTGGTCTCTTCGCGATGTGGTCCTTTTTCGATCCGGCGTAGCCGGGAAGGCCCCTCGCCGGAGATTTGGGCGTTGACCAGCGCGGTGTTGGTCGCTTCAAAGGGTTTGGTGGCCGTGTTGCCGTAGGGGGCGGTGCCGTGTCCGGCGAAATGCCCGCCAACTCCGGCATCCATCCCGCCCGGCGACATACTTTGTCCTTGTCCTTGCCCCATACCTTGACCTTGCCCCATGCCTTGACCTTGCCCGGTTCCGGGAATCGGGGTTTGTCCGCTGCCGGGCATTTGCCCGGCCCCGGGCATCTGCCCACCGCCGGGTTTTTGGCCTGCGCCGGGGATGGCCGCTTGGGTTCCCGGGACGGGCGCCTGGCCTTGGCCGGGCATCAGCATGCGGGGGGCTCCCGGTTTCGGTTGTCCGGGTTTGCTACCGGGGACCGGGGCGGCGCCTGGCTTGTTCTGCGGATTTTTCCCGGCGGGCTGGGGCACGAAGAGTTGCGTGGTGCCGGCTTGGGCAAGTTGTGCCTGGGGCGTGCCGGCCAGCCGCTGCTGGAGTGCCGCGTTGGCCGCCTTCAGTTGAGCGGCCCCCAGTTGCCGCAAGCCGGTCGGCGGAGTGGCAAGCCGCCGGACCGCCGCGGGCCGCTGGCCAAAGATCTGTTGGCCCGCGTTGCGGAGTTGTTTCGTAAGCTGCTGTAGTTGGCGTTTGGCCTGCTGCCGCTGCCGGATCTTCTGAAAGTGTTTGGCGAGTTTCGAGAACTGCTTCGAGGCCAGGGCCGGCTTCTTGGCTTGAAGCCCTTGATGGGCCTGTTGGAGGTGCTTTCCGACGACGCTCTGCCGGTCGGCTCTGTTGGCTGCCTCGAGCGATTTCTTCAGCGCCTGCTCGATCCGCTTGCGCTGTTCCAGGGAGAGGTTTTTCTGTTTGAGCAGCCGTTCGAGCTTTCGCGATTCCTCGCCGGCTTTTTCCAGGTCCTTCGCCCGGACGGCCGATGCGAAATCGGTCGTGTCGGCGTGCCGCTCCAGCTCGGCGAGCATTTTGGACGAAAGCATTTCTCCTTCGGGCACGTCCAGCGCATCGGCCAGCTTCTCGGCCTCGTGGGCCCTTTGCTCCAGTTCCGCAAGGACGTCGCTGCGGGTCTCCCGGTTGAGGTTGCGGAGTTTCTCGGCGGTTTCGTCGAGCGAGGCCTCGAGCTTCTTCAACTCCTCTTCTTCCTCTTTGGTGAGTTCCTGGTTCACGTCGTGCAGCTCCGGCCGCTGGTCGAGCGTCGCGGCGACCTCGACGGCGCCCGCCCGGGCTTCGTCTCCAACGGGCAGTTCGACCACGTCGGTCGGGGCGGCCAGCAACAGGCCGGCCAACGCCACGAACGCGGTAGGTAGTATCCAGGCGCGGTGGACCAGCGAAATCGGCAAATCGCGGGGCATCGACGGCAGGTCCCGCTCCAGCCGCCTCGCGGCCCGGGCAAGGTGCAACCGCTCGCCGACCGACGGTTTCTCCTCCGCCTCGAAACAATAAGCCGAGGTGAACATCTCGCTGCGGCCGGCCCTCTCGTCCCAGACTGCCAGCGCCGCAACCGCCGACGGGCGCCGCAGCCACGCGCAAGCCGCTGTCGCCAGGAGCCACAGGAGCACGATCAGCACCGCCGCCGTGGTGTCGATCCAGTAGATCCCGCGCATCCAAATCACCACCGCCAGCACGATGGCCGCCATATAGACGGCCGGCGCACTGCGGCCCAGCCACCGGAGCCACTGCGCTAAGACGAGCCGGCGGACAACGCGCCGCGAGACCCATCCAAAGTCATTCTTGCTGCGGGCATTCATTCCTGAAGTTCCTCAAGCAGCTTCTCGACCCGGCGCCGGACCTCCGGATCGGACGTCTGTTTCCGTGCCTCTTCCAATTGCGACTTGGCCAGGTATCCCAATTCGGCCAAGGCCTCGGCGGCTTTCTCCCGCGTGGCGTAGTCGGGGTCTCCCAGGTCGCGGATCAACTGCGCGACCTTCCGGCGAACGTTTCCCGCAACGGTCGGGGTCGGGACATGTGCCTCGAGAACATCCCCGACCGGGACCTGCGCCACGCCCTCGCCCCAGCGGACCGGCAAAACGGCTTCGCGGATGGAACCGCTAATGCCGCTACCATCCCACAACTCGGCTTCGAAGACGTTCTTGCCGCGCGGGTACCCAAACGGGTCCACCGAGACGTTTTGCAGAAGGCGAATCTGGTTCGGGGGAACCGGGATGTCTCTTCCCGAGGTGACGAAATGGATCGCCGGGAGATCGATCCCGCCGACCAGCACGTTCTCGCCCGCCAAGAGGAGATGAGGGTCGGCGATCTCCGCTGCGTCGTCCTCGTTGGCGAACTTGTCCGCAGCGGCGACGATTGCCCGAATCTGTAGCGACGATAGTGTCTGTTGGCCGAAGGCAAGCGTGTCCAGCGCCAGCGGCGAACCGTCGAGAAACGCAAACACCCGGCTTCCATCCCGGAGCAAGAACTGGTGTCCCACCTCTCCCTCCGCCACCGTAAGGCGGCGGATGTCCGTCAGCGAAATCCCCCGTTGAATCCAGGGCATCGTTGCGCGAAGCCGCGAATCGGGCGTCGGAAGCAGCGCCAACCGGTCTCCCTCGGTCGTCTCCAACATGGCAACGACGCCCTCGGCGGGCCGGCCGTCCTTGGGATCGGCGTGCAAGACGAGCCGGTCCAGCTCTTTCACCCCCAACTCGAGGCTCAAGCCGGAATTCATCGTAAAGGTCAGTTTGTCGACCCGGACGTCCCCGGCAAACGCCTGGCCGTCGCGCAGGAAAACCCGCGGCTTCCGGCTCGTATGCTTTCGGCCGACCACCGCGGCAACCTTGTCGAGCGAAAGCTTTGCGGTTCCGTAGCGCGTCGCGACCGACAAGCCGTCGCATGCAGCGGCGCCGTGCAGCCGGGTGTTGTCGCCCACGGCCAGGACGTCCGATTTCGAGGGCTCTACGTCGAGCGATTCGAGCGTGGTCAACCCGTCGATGTCGCTCCACCCGCCGAAGCCGAATCCTCCCAGGTTGGCAATCGATCGGCGCAGGTCGCGCGGCAGGTCGCGAGTCCACCCCCGGGACGTAAACGGCTTAAACAGCGCCGTCAGGGCCTTGCCGGTCGGCAGCGCCGGCAAGCGGCGCTGGGCTGCACCGTGGAGAATCGATGCCTTCTTGCCCGGCCCGACGGTCACCTGGTACGTGTACGTTATCTGTGCCTGATTGGGAATCTGGAGTGTCGGCTTGATCTTGCTCCGGGCGCCGGCCATGTACAGGACAACCGCAAGCTGGCTGGTATTTGGATCCGCATATCCCAGCACGCCACAATCCTTTTTGCCCAACGACGTGGGGTGCGGGGTCCCCGTATCGCTGACAATCGTTTGAAACTGAGACTGGCCCACCTGCATATTGATGGTGAAGTTGACGTTGACCGGGGAACCCGTAGGATTATGGACCACCTCAAGGTAGCGGATCGCGGCGGCCTTCACGTCAATCTTGATCCGCCGGGTCACCTGGAGATTCGACGCCTGGCCGGCCAGGACGTACTCGCTTCCGTCGGGCGTCATCATCGGCTGGCGGGAACGAAACGAGTTGCCGTTGACCGTAAGAGTGAACGAGGAGCCAAAGCAATTATTCGTGCCGTACTGGACCCGGCCGTAGTTGTCGATTCGCCACTGGAAGCCCTGCGAGTCGATCTTCTGGTTGAAGTTGGCGGGTACCAGCCGTTGTTGGGCAGCTTGTTGCTGCGAGCCGTACTGCGCCAAGACCGGCCCGGCCAGGCAGATCGCCAGGACGACCGCACGCGGCAGCAACGTCAACCGGCCCTTTATCTGCGGTCTTGTCGGCATCGAAGGCTTCTCTCGTCTCATTGATGGGGCACTTTCACGGGCCAAACGGATCATCTCGCGGGGCCGCACCACCGGGTGCAGGCGCTGCACCACCGGGCACAGCAAAGGGATCACCACCGGGTGGAGCAGCAGCACCGGGCGCAGCAAAGGGATCATCACCGGGTGCAGGCGCTGCAGGAGCAGGCTCTTCGGCAGGCTCGGCCGGCTCTTCGGCCGGCTCGTCAGGGAGTTCAATCGGAGGGGGCGGCTTCAGCGAGTCGATCTTCTTCAGCCGCTTCTCGACCGTCACTTTTGTCGAACCCGAAATGCGCGGCTTCGCCTTGCGGTACCAGAACCCCGCGCGGAGCTGCAGGGCAATCTGCTCGTCGTTTTCCCGTTGGTCGGCCAGGGTCCACCACATATCGCCTATTTTAACTTGTTGCCAAGGATCACCCCGGCAGCCGAGATCCAAGGTTGCAACCGCTGCCAATTCCTTGTCACTTCCTTTGATCAAGTTCGGCAGCCCGCTTTTCCAGTTTCCGCGCCCGAAGCAATACAAACGCCCCAAGGTAAGGTGCGCCGCGGCATCGTTCGGGTCGGCCCGAAGCGCGGCGATTGCCCGGTGAAACATGCGATGTTGTTGCTGCCGCTTCTCCGCCGCGGCCGTCTCCTCCCGCAGTTTGTCGTCCGCCGTGGGAGGTTTTGGCTGATAGAGCACTAGGAGGTGCTTTGTCGGCACTTTCCACACCCTGCCGAACGCCCGGATCGGCAGCACCTCGAGCTGCAAATCGGCTTCAAACTCGTTCTCATCGATGGTCCGGACGGTAAACGGAAAGCTTTCGTTGTCCTCGCGTTCCATCCGGTGGATATTCCCTTTCTTAAAGGTCATCGCCCCGGCGACCGAAACGAGGGGCAACTCCTCGACGTCCAGCGATCCAACCACAACCGTATCCCCCACAAGCTGAACGTGCGGCACCTTTGCCAGCGGCTGTTCCTCGGATTCCTCTGGTTCCTCAGGTTCCTCAGGGCTTCGCGAATCATCGCCCACGCCCGTCAATCGCGCGATCGTCCCGGGGGAGATGGTCAGCGGACCGAACCTCAGCGTGCCCAGCCTCAAGTCGTCTCGCTTGAGGATGACCGCCATCCGGCTGCCGTCGGTCGTCACCAGCCGGTGGATGGGTTGCGGGTCGCGTACCGGGTGCAATCGCCGGACCTGCGCCGAAGGGACCTCGATGGGCCCCCACGCCGTCGCGGCGCGCAACGTCACCGGCGGGTCGCCGGCCACCGCAAGCCGATCACCGTCATAGGTTTCCACGAGCATCACGGCCTTCGGCGGCGGGACCCCGTCCGCCTTGGCGGCATGCGTCACAAGTGCGTAGAGTTGCTCCGGTACGAGCTTGATCTTCAGTCCCGACTCCGCGACAAACCTCAGCCCATCCGCGCGAACGGGGCCAATGAGGATTTCACCGTTGCGCAGGTAGGTCCGCATGGAGCCTCCCGCTCCGCCGCCGACAAGGACCGCCACCTCGCCGAGCGACACCGTCGTTTCGCCGAAACGGGTTTGCACCGTCAGGTCGCTTCCCCCGGCAGTTCCGGGCAGGGGTTCCGACTGGTCGTCGACAACCAACATGTCGACCTTCCCGCGATCCACTCCCCAATCGTCCATCAATTGCAGGGCCGACTGCAACAGGGGCCCTTGGGGAACTTCCTCGCCGAAATAGGTTCGCCTCGCGTTGAGTAGCGATTTCTGAACGTCCTTAGGCAAGTCGCGGGTCCACTTCCTTGACCGGAACGGCTCGAACAGCTTTGCTGCCGCCTTGGCATCAGGCTGCACTGCCGTAAACCGTTGCGCGACCCCGTGCAACAGTGCGACCTTCTTGTTCGGCGGCACGGTGATGGAATAGGTGATCGTGAGATAGGAGTTCTGACGCGTAATTACGGGCTTCGCCTTGCTCCGATCGGTGCCCAGATAGAACAAAGCCGACGGCGCTTGGCCCCCACCAAACGGATCGGCGCCCGCACTGTGCCCCGGGTGAATGCGCAACGCGGCAAGGCCCGATTCCTTCCGCGCGAGGCTGGTTCCCAGCGCACCGCCCCTGTCCGTGATAAAGGAGTTTACCGAATTTGGAAACCGCGTCATCAACACCACTTTGAGCGCCGCCGGCGTCGATACCGTGTTCTGAAATACGTCAACGTGCCGTACCGTGCAATTGGCCACGTCGACTTTGACGCGCCGCGTAACCTCAACGTTCCCCATTCGGTACGTCAGAACGTATTCGCTCCCATCGGACGTCATCTTTCGCTGTGAGGAGGAAGAGGAGAAGGACGAACCGTTGACCTGGAGCATCAGGGCGTTGTCAAAACAGTAGTTCGTGCCGCGGCGCGCACAGCCGTTTGTGTAGATATCCCAGGTAAACCCCTGGGAATCCTGCTTCTGGTTGAACGACGCGGGTACCAGCGTCTCCGGCCGTTGCTGTTGCCCTATTGCGGAACCTGCGCTAACGAGAAGAAGCGCTACCCCCCAACAGCGAATAGAGCAAGGCTTGGTCATCTCACCGGGTTCCCTGACCTTCTTACACCATTTAAGATACTCTTTCGGGGAATTTGGTTCCAATGATTCCCTGGTGAAAGATTCCCCTCTTACAGAGAAGCTGCTAATCCTTGAGTATAGACTAGAACTATACCATACAACACCCCCCCCAGAGGACTGGCCTCGAAGGTAGGCTCCAATTGGCCCGATCGGTGTTGGGGGCCTCGCTCTGCTTTGCTCGCAACCGCGATGGAACCGCCACAGCGTGTCCCTGTAACGTCTTCTGGTTCCCAAGCTTGGAGCTTGGGTTCGGCAATGGGCGCGTACCAGCACACGTCGGAAATGACTGCAACCAAGGGATTTACAGGGCTCATGTATCGCGTACAATGACCACCAATGGGTGGAAAGATGTGCCGAAAATCCCACCCAGCAGGGTGATAAAGAATCGCGGGGCTATCACACAGTGAACCGAGCCCGACGGCGGCATGTTCAATTATTGGTTCTTAGTTTCTTAGTCCAAAGGAGAATCTGATGCTTTCGAGATTGTTACTCGCACTAGGTCTGGTTGTTGCTCTGGCCGGCGCCTCTTGGGCCGTTGCTCAGGAAACAGTCAAGCCTCCGGCGAACGCTCCGGCCAAAATCCAGTGGAATGCCGAGAAGGGGAAACTGAGCCTCCAATATCACGGCACGGCGATTCTCGATGCCACGCTTGTTGCCGAAGACGCCGACGGAAACGTGGTCACAGGCGTTACCGTTAAGCTCGAACCGGCGGAAACGCTTGGCGACAAAGTGGAGCAGCGTCTGAAGTTTGTCCAGGCCAAGCCGCAAGAGGGCGTCGAGCTGGCCTTGCGCGGTACGGTCACCGGCAGCGAAGAGGCCTTCCCGGCTGAAACGCTTTCCGAAGCCCAGAATCGTTTCAAGTACATCCGCAACAGCGTGGGCTTAAGCCGCAACCTTCGGAACAACGCCGTCTACGATCGCCGCTGGGACTGGGTGCTGATCGGCCCGGCCGACGGCCAAACGCACATTCAACCGACGCGCGACGAAAACGGGCAGCGGGCCTTTTCCTGGGAGAGCCGCGGCGAGAGCATCGAACTGGTCTTCTACCCCCGTTTCTACCAGAAACACAAGGGCTTCAACTACTACGAACCCTGGACGTACGAGGTGTGGAAGGGCTCGGTTACGGGTTACTGCACCTGGTGGTCGTACCGTGGAGGCTTTACGCAGGAGACGCTCGACGCAATGTTGGCGGTGTTTGTCGAGAAGCACCTTCCCGACTTCGGCTATGACTACATGCAGTTCGACAACTGCTACCAGATCGGCAACGGCAGTTGTCCTCAAAACTGGTTGACTTGGAACGAGAAGAAATACCCTGGCGGCTGGAAGTACGCCATCGAGGCCATCCGCAAAGCCGGGATGAAGCCCGGAATCTGGGTGCACCGCATCCACCGTCCCAGCGACCCGCACGTGAAGAAGATCGGGGAGGAACACCCCGACTGGTTCGTGCGGAAACCTGACGGTTCGCTCTTCACGCACCGCGGATTCTACGTGCTCAACACGACCAATGAGGAAGCGGTCGATAACATGGTCCGCAAACTCTATAGTGCGCTGAAGGAGCAGGGCTGGGACTACGTGAAGATCGACGGGACCGGGGACCTGCTTCGTGCATACCAAAACAAGGAATGCGAAGACTTCTTTAAGAAGCACCCCACGACACCGGAGGAGTCGCTGCGCAAGTGGGACATTGTTGCCCGCGAGGAATTGGGACCGGAGATCTACATACTCGCTTGCCACACCGTCGGGAACGCCCGGCACGTGATTGGCTTGGTGGACGGCGGTCGGCTGAGCAACGACGGCTTCCAACCTCGCACATTGGCACAGTATAACGAGTTGGAAGGCGTGGTCTGGCGGGGCGATCCCGACCACTGCGATGTCATGGGGATGTGGCTTATGGATGAGGATGCCATGATGCCGGTCTTCGGCCGCAACGAGCCGGTTCCGGCGCGAACGGTCATTCGGCCGGCCATTTGCACCATGGCTGGCGCCGTGCTCATGCTCAGCGATAAGGTGGAGGTCTATCAGGACGACGGGAACATCGAGGGTATGAAGCGCAGTGCGCCCGTGCTGTTCACCGTTCCCGGGCAGCTCTACAGTTGCGGCCGTCAAACGGCTCCTTGGTGGCTGCAGGAGATCGACCGGCCCTTCGACCACTGGTCGGTGTTGGCGCGGATCCAGTGGGGAGAACAGACTCAACAGGAGAAGAAACGCTTGTGGGAGTTGAAGGGCGCGCCGGAGCAGGAGGTCAAATTCGCGGACCTGGGCCTCCCGGCCGACCGCGAGTACCTGGTCTTCGAATTCTGGAACCAGAAGTTCCTCGGCAAATTCAAGGGTTCGTTCACTGCTCCCGCGATGGACGAAAACACCGGAATGGACGTCTTCGCCATCCGCGAGGCACGCGAGCACCCATGGGTCATCTCGACCACACGGCACCTCTCCCAGGGCGGTGTGAGCCTGCTCGACGAGAAATGGGACCCCAGCGCCAACGTCCTCTCCGGCAAAAGTAAGGTGGTCATCGACGACCCGTACGTGCTGACGGTCCATCTGCCCGAAGGTTTTCGTTTGAAGACCGCCGAGGCCGACGGCAAGAAGGTCCAAACCGACGACCTGGGCCGTGCGGTTACGGTCCGGATCACCCCGTCGGAAACCAAAACGGTAAACTGGAAATTGGCGTTTACCAGGGCGGCCGTGGCGGCAGCCCGACAATAGGCGCATGCACCGGCCGGCAAAGACCTCAACGCGACGGGCGTGGTGTCAGCGGACCGGCTTGCCCCAGGCTTCGACCTCGGCGAAAGCGGCGTACCCGCCCTCCCTCCGATCGATCAGCTTGGTAAACTTCATCCACTTGACGGTGCGTTTCTCGATGGGGAACGCCTGCCGCTCGCCGTTGTATTTCGGATTGATCTTGACCTCGGACCCGTCCGAAAACCGGACCGTCGCCTCCTTCCAGTGGTTGTTCTGGTAGGGGTTGTAGCGAACGACGACGGCCAGTTTGTCGATCTCGACAGGGCGGCCGAAGTCGACCTTCAACGCCGCACCGGGGCGAGCTTCACCTCCGGCATTACCGTAGGGTCCCCAATTCTGCCTGGGCCAACCGTGATGGTTGCCGGTGCTGTCGACGTGCCCGTCAATGGCGTTTCGTGCGGCATAGATGCAGGAGTGACGCCATTCGCTGTTGGAACAGGCGTGCGGATACATGTCGTCGGCAATCTTCTCCGGCCACTCTCTGCCGCCGGCATCCGTCTCCGGATCGCGCCGGTCCCGCTTGTCCATCGTGTTGCACGCGACGTTGCGGTAGGAGTAGACCTCCTTTTCGGTGGGAATCCGCGCGGTGATAACGTGCTTCTCGCCCAGGAAGGCCTGTGGCGCCGGCCGGCGTGGATAGGGAGTATATTTCGTGGGGTTGCTGCCGTACGCGCCCTGTGCCCACGATGGGATCGGATAAGTTATCTTCTTCTTGGGAGAATAGATGATCGCCTCGAGCATGCGCGGGTCGACGCGGACGGCCATGTTCTCGGCGCCGGTTACGACGATCCGGTCGCCTTTGACATACTTGCGGTCGACTTCCAAGGTGCCGGTGGTCGATTCGGCGACGGTCTTGCCGTCGGCGTCGACCACGGCAATTGTGAGGGCGCCCGGGGAGGCCGGTTTCGACTCCGGTGGTTCCTCCGTCGCCGCCTCGGCGACTTTCGCTCCCTCTTGAGCAATGGACTTGCAAGTCCGGAAGCCCGTTGAGTAGTAGCTGCTGCCCGGCAGATAGCTGAGCGAAAAACCAACCCTGCAGTTGGCGGTGTGCAGATCCCAACTGCTGCCGCGAATTACGCGGTGCGAGCCGGGCCACTTGGGGTGCCAGCTCCAGCACCACTCTTGCAAATTGCCGGCCGTGTCGTACACACCGTAGGCGCTCTTCCCTTCCTCGAACGATCCGACCGGACTGGTGAAGGGCGATGCGTTTTTTGTTGCGTATTTCGGATGATACCGCGTTCCGCCGCTTTCATCGTACTCGGGTTTGATATAGGCGCAGTAGTTCGCCTTGTCATGACTGATCGTATCCCCCCACGAAAAACGCTTGCCGGACAGTCCGCCCCGCGCGGCGTATTCCCACTCGTCGGTTGTCGGCAGGCGGTAGCCGGTGCTCCAGTCGACGCAGTCGTCCTCGATATTCAGCTCGCCCTTCTTGTAGACGGTCTTCCTCGTCGGCGACGTGTAATACGCCGGTTTCAGGCCCTCTTTCTGGCTCCGCGCGTTGCACCACTTCACGGCTTCGTACCATGAGACCATGTAAACGGGATGGTCGTCGGCCTTGCCGGAAGCGCTGTCGGGGCCGATGTCGTAGCCATGGTCCTTGGCCCACGAAGCGACCTCGTCCCACTGCGCCTTGGTCACCTCGTACTTGTCCATGTAGAAGGACGACACCTTCAGGTCGTACTTTTCCGGATATCCGTCTGAATAGATTTCCCCTTCGGCAAGAGGATTGGTGCCGCTGTTGGTTCCGCCGGGTATCAGCACCATGCCCTCGGGCGGCTTCTGTGCAAACGCCGTCGCCGCCGCCACAAACACCAGTCCACACAACGCCAGGTTTCTTAGGTTCATCTCACAGCATCCTCTCATGGACGATTCAAGAATAACTTCAGCAGCCGTCCACGGTCTGGCGACCGTGGCTACTACCGTTCTTGCCCTGGCCTGTTTTCGGCATTTCGTTTGCCTGGCAGCCGATAGCGCCAATCAACGCGGTCGGTGTGACAGAACACTTCGGCAATCAGCTTGGCCAAATCCGGGTCGTACTTTTCCAGCTCTTCCCGCGTATTCACCTGGTTGTGCCCGGCGCAGTCCTGGAGGTTGGCATCGAACCATGACTGAACGCCCTCGGCCCAGTACTCCTCGTGGTTGCTGGCCGCGAGCGTGTCTTTCCAAAGCCCTTTTCCCAGGGCGTTTTTGTAAAGCTGCTTTAACTTGTCGTCAAAACGCTTGTCGATTGGTTTGACTCCAATTTTGGACCTCAATATGCGGACTGAGGAGCGTCGCTTGCGGTCGACGGTTTTGTACGCTTCCAGCGCTTTCTCCAATTCTTCGTCGACGGGCCTGTGTCCCGTCATGACATGAAGGGCGCGGGCAAGCTCCCGGACCAGGATACTTTCGCCGGCATGGGGATCGCCGGCGCGGTTCAACAGGTTCTCCTCGCCGCAGGCAACCATCTTTCGCTCCGGCGTGCATGCGAGAACCCGAAGTGGCTTGCCGCCGGCCGCATCCGGACCTTTGTACTCCGGGATGTCTGCGATCTTCTCCTTTTCGCCGACCACCACAAGGCGCAGGCCGCCGTCGATCATATCCGAAAAAACGTCGTGCCGGTAAGCAAACACGTGCCTGGCAATATGGTTTGCTTCCAACAGCGCGGCATCCGAAACCCCCGCGGAACTGAGAACCGGCAGCCCCCGTGCCCAGACCTCCTTCTTATAGAAGGGATCGCATTGGAGCGATTCCGCCGGCGGAGTAACTTGGGGCCGCCGCACAAGCGGCTCGTATCGCCAATCGGTCTTGTCCGTAAGGCGGAATGTTTCCTCAATCAGTTGGGCCAGGTCCGGGTCGTACGCCTTCAGCTCCTCTCGCGTATTGACGTGATTGTGCTTGCAGTTGTTCTGGTTGTTGGCATCGAAATAGTCCTGCACGCCCTCGGCCCAGTACTCCCTGTAGTTCACCGCTGCGTACATTTCCTTATAAGGACAATGCCACAGTTTCTTCGCAAGGGCCTTCTCATAGATCTCCTTCAACTTCTTGTCAAACTTCCTGTCTTTGTCCATGAGGTTGAGCGTTTCGTGCATGGTATGGCCAAACTCGTGGATGATGATGTTCTCTTCCTCGTAGGTGTCTTCCGGAAGGCAAAGCAGATTTTCCTCTGCCACGCTGGTATGAATCTTCCCGTAGCTCCCCCCGAAACCCCGCGATCGCTTGTTCCAGAATTCCTTCGGCTTCATCCACGCGTATTCCGGGAGGTCGGTGATCCCCTCTTTTGCGCCGACGATCATGACGCGCCCGCCTTTTTCTATCATCGCTTTTCGAATATCCGGGCGCCCGGCCAGCATTTTGTCAACCAGCTTGGCGGCCTCGAACAAAGCGGCGTCCGAAACCTTGTCGGAACTGACTATCGGCAGCCCTCCGCAATCGACGTGCTTTTTGTAGAACGAAGGGATCTTACGTGATTCGGGTGGAGCCGTCACTTTTGGTTGTTCCGCTGCGTTCGTTGCTTGTCCGCCGGCGCCACAGAAGCTCATCAGTACAGCAACGGTTAGCACGCACAAATTTCTCTTCCCACAATACATGCACCAAACCATAACATGCACCTTCTCTCTCCATTATCGCAACCGTTCAAGGGTCTCGGAACCATCTTGAGGCAGTCGTCCGCTGAACGGTGTAGACGGCATTTTCCACGAAGCTGTTTGTGCTGTCAAGAATCTTGCTCCGCACCGCGGATGGTAGTATCGCCCCGCACCATGAAACTGCCGGGAACGAACGAATGCCCGAACTGTAAGCCAATGACCCGGCTTCGGACGAGACATCCCGAGAAAAAGGTTGGCGTTATCCCAACGAATCTGTTACCAGGCAGCGGGTTGGGTGGGTTCGCGAACGGTAGGTGGCCGCCAGCGATGGGAGCAAGCCACACCGCAACGAAAAACCGGTGGATCAGCACAGCGGAACGCATTGCAATCCGTGCCGAAGGCGGCATAATAACCAGATTCCACTTTTCCATGGAGGAGACGGAAACCATGCATGAAAAACTTGTTCAATATCAGGGCCTCACCTTCGATGATGTACTCCTGGAGCCGCGCCACAGCGATATAGTGCCGTCCAAGGTCGATCTCAGCACACGGCTCACCAAGCAAATCGGTCTGAATATCCCTATCCTGAGTTCCCCGATGGATACGGTTACCGAGGCGGAGATGGCCATCGCTCTAGCCCAAGAGGGTGGTTTGGGCATACTCCATAAGAACCTCTCTGTTGAGGAGCAGGCCGAAGAGGTCGAGAAGGTCAAGCGTAGTGCCAACGCCATCATTGCCAATCCTGCGACCCTTTCCCCCAATGATACGGTCGACCGCGCCCAGGAGATCATGGACCAGCACAACGTCTCGGGATTGCCTATTACGGACAAGGATGGGCATTTGGAGGGGATCCTCACCCGGCGGGATCTCCGATTTCTGGAGGACAAAAAGGTACCCATTGATGACGTAATGACCAAGAATCAACTTGTAACCGCTACGGGAACTGTGACGCTTGAGGAAGCTGAGAAGGTTTTAATGGAAAAAAAGGTGGAGAAGCTTTTGCTGGTTGACGAAAATTGCAAACTGACGGGGCTTATTACGATTAAGGATATCGACATGCTGGGGAGGTTCCCTAGTGCATGTAAAGATGGGCAAGGCAGGTTGAGAGTAGGAGCAGCCGTTGGTGTTTTCGACGACGACCGAGTCGAAGCACTCATCGAACAAGACGTGGATGTATTGGTGGTCGACAGTGCCCACGGGCACTCGGCCAATGTTATCGAGAGCGTCAAGAGAATAAAGGCGAAATGGGATATTGATGTCGTCGCCGGAAACGTGGCGACTGCCGAGGGGTGCCGGGACCTGATTGCCGCTGGAGCAGACGCAATTAAGGTCGGAATTGGACCGGGCTCCATCTGCACAACACGGGTGATTTCCGGCGTCGGGGTTCCCCAGATTACCGCGATTTTCAACGTGGCGCAAGTCGCCGGGCAAAGCGGCGTTCCCGTCATCGCCGACGGGGGAATCCGCTACTCGGGCGATGTCACCAAGGCAATCGCGGCAGGGGCCCACGTCGTTATGATTGGAGGACTCCTGGCCGGCTTGGAGGAAAGCCCGGGCGCCAGGATCCTCTACCATGGACGAACATTCAAGGTGTACCGCGGAATGGGCTCCTTGGGCGCCATGGTCAAGGGTTCGAGCGAACGCTACCGTCAAAGCGGAGCGGCGGCCGGACCCGACAAACTCGTTCCCGAGGGCGTCGAAGGAAGGGTACCTTACAAAGGACACTTAGGATCGTTCGTTTATCAGCTTGTTGGGGGGTTGCGAGCTGGTATGGGATATTGTGGAACTCGGACTATCGAGGAGTTGCGCACGGATGCGCGATTCCTTCAAGTCTCACCAGCCAGTGTGCGGGAGAGTCACCCTCATGACATCAGCATTACGCAGGAAGCGCCAAACTACTCGATGGAGTACTCGAGCAACGAGGAGTTGTAGCACCTCCGCTCTCACCTCTCAACTCACCAGGTCACTTATCAGATTTCTTGCCGCCGGTGTTCTGGCCGGTTTTGTGATCTCGATCTGGTCGGCGACGGCCCCTGCCAGCGAATCGTGGAACCGACGAACCGCAGGCAAACGACCTCGCCACACCGACGGTTCCAACGGAAGCAAGCTGACGTGGCTTCCCTACCGGCCGACGATTCCGCGCCAAACGGACAAGGTGGTCGCCGCACAACATGTGGTGACGTCGACCTCCACTTCAGTCTCCCGGCGACGTGTCGTTCAGCGCAATTCTTCCAGCCCGTTCAACGATCCGTTCGGCGATCGCAGCGGACGGGACATGGCGCAACAACCACCGATTGCCGGCAGCGGCGTGTCCGATAAGTCGACACAACGGCCGGCAGCCGATGAAACGGTTCCCGGCACATTGCCGCGGAAATCACTGCCGCCGATCAAGGATTCTCCGGTCCTGCCACCGGATACCACCACACCGGATGATCTGGAACTCCCGGACGATTCGGATCTGGACATTATCGAGCGAGACACATTGCAGGAATCGTTGGCCCAAGGCCATGTCGATCTGAGGGCAGGCTGTCCTTCGGTAGACGATTTGAAAAGAATCAGTGAATTGGACGTCAACATCAGCGCCGAGGCCGGAGACTTCCCCGAAGAGTGTACGCTGGGCAAGAAGCGATTCGCACCCCGCAACTGGAACCCGGTCACGTTCACTTGGAAGGCCTCGGGCCTGTGCCACAATCCGCTCTACTTCGAGGACGTACACCTCGAGCGGTACGGCCATTCGTGGGGGCCGTACTTGCAGCCGTTCATGTCCGGCGGGCATTTCTTCCTTACGGTACCGATCCTGCCGTACAAGATGGGCCTGCAAACGCCGCACGAATGCGTGTATACACTGGGCTACTACCGCCCGGGAAACTGCGCTCCGTACATGCTTGATCCGATTCCGCTGAGCGTTCGGGCAGCATTGTTCGAAGCCGGCGCCTGGGTGAGCGGCGTAGCGGTCATCCCGTAAGGCATATCGGCAACCGCTCATTTACTGTGTGACCACGAGCAAAACCCCCGGCCAACGCCGGGGGTTTTTTCGTTTCCGAGTTCGTAACACTTCGTACGACGGCCTTCCAAGGCCGTCGAGGGGTTGCGATGTCGCAGCGACGGCCTTGCAAGGCCGTCGTACTGCAGACGGCTGAAGTAGTACCCGAGTTCTATTCGGGCCGTTTTCGCCGCCCGAACCGCGGTTTCAAGACGGCCAGGACAACGATGATCGGGATTGCGATCAGAAGCAGCTTGGGCTTCCATGCCGCAAGGACCAGCACGATAATGATGTAAACCCAAAGCCACGCGGGCACGCGCTCGACCTGCGGAAACGCAAGCCAGAGAATGATCAACAGCGGTCCCAACCGCCAACAGCCCGCTCTTATCTGCGTCCCCCAGGCGCTGTCCGGCTCCCAATTCCACGTTACCAGCACCCCGAGAAGCAACAGCAGACCGAGGATTCCAATGAGGTGACGGCGCATGGAGGTTTGGAATTCGGGATTTGCGATTGGGGGGGTGGTTTGGGGGTGATCAGATTCGATCGAGAGTATCGATCCAACGGGCCAGTTCGCTTAGTTCGTCATCGTTCAAATCACGGGGCTTCTTGCCGAGGTCTTTTTCGGTGACCGGGAATTTCTTCTCCCGCAACGCGGTAATCGACCGCTCGATCTGTTTCGCTTTGTCGGAACCGGCCGCCTTGGCCACGTAGACGGCCAGCCGCTTCAGCGGTTCGTTTTCTCCCGGAGGACCGGCGAGCGGAGCATCGATCAACGCCAGCCCGCGGACCAGCTCGCGATTGCGGAACGCCGCCAACGAGGCCAGCGTTCCACCCCCTTCGCGGCCGACGACGACCACCCGAGCCGGGTCGATCGTATACGTCGATCCGATCTCGTCGAGCAGCTTGCGGACGAGCGTCAATTCGGCGGGCGTCCACCGCTTCGGGTCGGCCGACTTCGGCGCCAGGAAGATCAACTCTCCCGCGTCGCAATGCGGCTGCCACCGCGAAAGCGACTTGTCCCAATCGAACGCGTCGGGGGCATGGAGCCAAACCACTACCCCGTGCGGCGCCTTGGGATTGTAGATGCCGGGCACATACGCCCAGGCGTCGTTCTTCAACTCCGGGATCTTCAGCGGGACGACTCCCACGGCCGGGCGCTCGCCTTCGAACGGCTTGACGGTTTTGCGGGCGGGTGAAAGTTTTTCGGGCGGAAGCGATTCCGGCTGCGGGGCGAGCGCCGGCTTGACTTTGCGTATCTTCTTTCCGCGCCGAAGCTGCAACTCGATTTCGTCGCCCGGCTGGAACGCGTCGATTCGCCGCAACAGTTCGTCGCGGTCTTCAATCGGCTTGCCGCCAAGCGAAACGAGCACGTCGCCGGCCTCGATCCCGGCCTTTGCCGCCGGGCTGTCGGGGTAGACGTAACGAACCGTCACGCCGGGACCCGGGGCATCCCGCATCGGCAGAATGCCCAGGAAGGGATGCTCGTACGGCTCCAGCCTGGCAACCAGCTCGAGTTCGCGGGTGATCCGCTTGTCGTTGCGGAGCAGGACAAGGCGGACCTTGTCGCCGGCGTAGTGTCGGCCGAACTGCCGCTTCAAATCGGCAATGCGGACGATCTTGCAGCCATCGATCTCGACAATCTTGTCGCCCTCTTTCAATCCGGCGTCGTAGGCGGGTGAATTGGGACGGACGGCCATGATGACCGCCTCGCCGAGCGCCGGATTTCCGGCGCGGAGGTTGATACCGATCACGCCGGGATAGAGATCCTCGCCCTTGCGAAGTCGCGGCACGATGCCGAGAATCTGCTCCGCCGGAACGGCAAACCCAATGCCCGAATCGTACCACTCGTAGCCGGCGATCTCCTTGGCCGAATGGGGCGAAAGGGGAACGAGCACGCCGAGCACGCGGCCGCGGACGTCGACCAGCGGCCCTCCGTAGTTGTTGGGCGAGACGGCCGCATCGGTCTGCAGGGCCTTTCCCCAAATACGGCCCACGGCGCTAACGATCCCCACGGCCACGTTCGTGCGTTTGACGTCGAAGGTCCGGCCCACCGCGATGGCCCATTGTCCCACGCGGATATCCTTTTCGGCGGCCGTTTCGGGCACCGGCAGCGGGCCGTCGGGCTTGATCTTCAAGAGCACCACCATTCGGCTGTGGTCGGTGGCGATCAGCTCGGCCGGTTTGCGGGTTCCGTCGGGCAAGCGGACAAGGATCGAGTCGGGGCGGTGCAGAAAGGCGAATGCGCTCGAAACAATATGGCCGTCGGCGCCCACGACCAGCCCCGTCGTCGGGCCGGTGCCGGTCAGCAGCTTGCCGATCCGCTGCAACCCACCGACGGTTTCGATCTGAACAACCGACGGTGCCACGCGGTCGACGGCCGCCCGGAAGGCCCGTTGTTCGAGCAGATCCGTGTCGTCGGCTCGTGTGGCATGAATACCAATCAGCGTCGCAAGAACGAATCCAAAGTAGCAGGCACACTCCGTGTGCCGTCCGCGGAACCTGGGAAGAGTCATCCACCCGTGCTGCAAAGCCGCGACCAGTGGTCGCGAAAATCCGCGGCAAACGCATCTGATGTGAGCGTGCAGAGTCGGTCCGGGGGGTTGTCTGTTGACCATTTCGTTTCTCTGTATTCGGGGCGCTGCGGACGGCACACGGAGTGTGCCTGCTACTATTCTTGCTTGGCCGTGTATTGGACCGTTATCTCGTGGAACTCCTGCCCTCGGAGCACGGTGAGCTTGACAGGGTCCTCGAAGTCGATCATCCCCAACTCTTCCTGCAACGCCTTGCACGACTGTATCAGGCGGTCGCCGACCAGAAGGATCAAGTCGTCGGGGCGAATTCCGGCTTCCGCGGCGGGGGAACCCGGACGGACCAGGTCGACATACGGCGGCGTTCGCTCCAAGACATCGGGCACCAGCACGATTCCCAAGAGCGACAATTCCAGCGGGCGGGCCGGTTTGCCCGCCGGCTCTTCCGGCCGCTCGGCAACGAACCGGCCGGCACGGATGGCCTCGACCGACTCCCGCAACTGGCCGATGGGCATGGCGTAGTTGAGCCAGGTGTTGTTCTGCGAGTTTCGGAGTTCCTTGCCGAGAATTCCCACCAGCCGGCCGCGCCGGGTGACCAGTGCCCCACCGGCCGCACCGGGATTGTTCGTCACCGCGTCGAGCACGTAGACCTCCCCGCGATAGACGGAAGAAAACACGCCGCGCCGGGCGTGAAGCGGTGTCTTGACCGACACGCCCCCGTGCTGCACGCTGGCCGCCTCGTTGCCGGTGGCCACGCCGAACAGGTTGCTGAAAGCCAGCACTCGGGCGCCGCTTTCGATCTCGGCGGCCTCGGCCAGATCGAAACAGGGTAGCCCCTCGGCTTCGATCTTCAACACGGCGATCTCCAATCGGGGATCGGCCCCGAGCAGCTTGGCGTCGAACTTGCGCCCGTCGCTGAGCGTCGCGGTGATTTCGTCCGTGTCGAGAACGTAACTCCAGACGGTAAGGATGTGCCCTTCGCCGGAGACGAGGATCCCGCTCTGGTACGGTTCCATCCCGCGGAACCCCCCTGCCCCGTAGATCTTGACGACCTTTGGTTGAGTTTGTTCAAGGGCATCGGCAGGCGGAACTTGTGCAAATACCGGCGCGGCGACGCTCAGCGTCGGGATAATCGCAGTCAGGAGGAGTCGCATCATGGATCTGCACACAGATGGTCAATCGGGTCATAAAGCCGCGACCGGTGGTCGCGCCTGGCGGTTGCAAGCAGCGCCGTCGTGTCTTCGTTTGTCCCTACGCGGGGCGCGACCACCGGTCGCGGCTTTATAAGTCTTGCTATTCCTTTTTGGTTTTGTCGTTGGTTTTGTCAAATGTAAAGTCGTCGGCCTTGAGCACCGCGTACGGATCGTCGCCCACCCGGACTTCCATCCGGCCCGGCAACGAACGGCCGTCCGCCTCGCGGTAATCACTAAAGAGTATCTCGCACGGATCAACGTCTTCGGCGGGGAAGAACTCCAAAGCGAGCAGTTGCGCGGAATCGGCGTCGAAGTAGTAGCGGCACTCCACGCCCTTGTGCGACCCGACCAGGACGTCGACGGGCTTTTTGTGGCCGGCCAGCGGGACGGTGCCGAGGTAGTAAAGGTCGCCGAAACGCTCGGGCCCTTCGACGGCCAACCGCCGCCAGAGATAAAGCGCCGCGAGCAATCCACCGCTTTGCGGCGGGGCCAGCGACGCGGCAAGATCGCTCCCGGCCGTCCATTTGTACTCGTTGTTGGGTGTTTTCAGCAAGGCGCCGTCGTCGGTCAATTCCAGATGATAGTCTCCGCCGCCGGCGAGCTTGCCGTCGATCGTCCACGCTTCTACATTGGCTCGTCCGCCGGAAGGAGTCCATGCCTCGTAGACCCGATCGCGGTTGAGCTTGTTGAAGTAGTAGTTGGCGTACCCGCGTTTCTTCTCGAAATGCTTCTTGACAACCTCCGGCATGGGGGGCGTCTTGGCGTGGAACTGTTTCGCTTTCGGACGACCGTCGCGGCCGGGTATGGGAATTCCATCAGGTATGGGGATTTCGCGGGGGATGATCTTGGGCCGTTTTGGTTTTTCGCCGGGCCCGGGTTTCTCGTCCTTCGGCTTATCGCCCGGCTTGGGAATCGGCATCGGGATCATCTTCGGCCGCCCGGCCGCTTTCTTCAGCAGCTCCTCCTCACTGTGAACTCCCCGAAGCCGGACAAGAATGTCGTATCGCTTGCCGTCGCGGCGGAAACTCAGCGGAACCCGCCATCCCTTGGGAAAGATCCCCAGCACGTTCTTGAATGCGTTGGGAGTGGCGATCCGGCGACCGCCGAACTCGATAATCTCGTCGTCGTAGCGCAGCCCGCGGCGATAGGCGTCGCTGTCCTCGATAATATCGTTGACCACCACGCGCCGGTCTTCGTCCCAGCCGACGGTTGCCCCGAGTGTGGCGTGGTCGACGATCCGTCCGCTGCGCAGATGTCCCATGAAGTTCTTGATCTGGTTGATCGAGACGGCATAGGCAATGCCGACGTTGACGCGGCCTCGCTTCTCGAACGACGCGCGGCCGTTGATGCCGATCAGCCGCCCGGCGGCGTCGAACAGCGGCCCGCCCGAGTTGCCCGGGTTGATCGAGGCATCGGTCTGGATGCAATCGGCGTATTCGAGCAGCGTGCCCGCCGGATACTGATAGCGGTGTACGCCGGATACGATTCCGTAGGTGACCGTCGGCTGGAAGTCGGTGGCCAGCAGGAAGGGATTGCCCATGGCGAAGCACCAGTCACCCGGGCGGAGTTCGTCACTGTCGGCCAGTTCGGCGTGGGGGAAATCGTCGCGCCCGAACAGCTTTACCAGCGCAATGTCGCCGGTGGGATCGACGCCGACGATCACGGCGTCGTAGAGTTTTCCGTCGGCCATGCCGCACTTCATCGCGTTGCCGCACGGCTTGGCAACGTGGAAGTTGGTCAGACCGTATCCGTCGGGGGAGATGACCACGCCGGAACCGCCGCCGGGGGCGCCCGACGGTGGAAAGATCGCCAGCACGGCATCCTTGGCCTTGTCCATCACGGCGATTCGCTCGGCCTCGGCGTCGAGCACGGCCTGGGCCGGCGACGGCGGCTGCGCCGCCGGGCAATCCGCCGAAGCCCACGCAAGGGCCGCGGCCGCGAGTAAAGCCGTTGCGGCAAGAATCGTTGCCTGTCTCATTTGACCACCCTCGCGTTGCACAGGTCGAGATGATCGGATACGTCGAGTTCTTCGCCGAAATCGACCAGCAGTGTGAGCCGGCGGACGCCGGTTATGGGAACATCGATCTTTACCGGGTACTCGGGAAGGAGCAACGGCGAGGTGAAATACGGCTGGAATTTCGCGTCCAACCCGGTCTCAAAGGGAGGATTGGCCGGCTTGGCTTCAAGGGGATTCTCTCCCAGCTTCATCCTGACGGGCTTATCGCCGGGGGAGCCGGTGATCGTGGCTTCCAGTAGCATTCTATCGTCGCCGATGATTACCAACCGGACGTTGCCGTGTGGCCGAACGCTGTCGTCAATGCCGGCCAGCGCGCGAAACCAGCGAAACCGGCCCGGCAAACGGTAGATGATTTCCGTCCGGCTGTGGATCGAAATTCCCTTCTTGTAATCCTCTCCGGCGATTCGCAGGGGCTCCGAATGGAGGTTCGTGTCTTTGCGCGGCGCAAGGAACCGGTCCAGCAGCGGCATGCCCTTTTTCGTGCCGAAGTACGGTGTGAAGGTGGCCGACTCCCAGTTCAGGTCGCTGAGATAGACCACCTTGCCCTGCGAGAAGTCGATGCTCGCAACATTCGCCAGCGGCCGGGTCACCGTCGCACCAGCGGGCGTGGTCCACCGCAATTTCTCCTTCTGGGGTGTGGTCAACGAAGAAACCGACCAATGGGAACGGGCGGTATCGCCGAGCACACAGATCGAGTCGGGCAGTGCATTGCTTAAACGCCGATAGTAGATCAGACCGTGTACCTTCGATCGCTTGACCGATAGGACCTCCCCGTCGATTTCGAACTGAACGGCCGCGTCGGTCACGTCGCGCAGCACGCCGCGGTGGTAATCCAGGACTTCGTCTTTCCGGGTCACCAGCACGTCACTGTCGAACTTGGTCTGGCGGATGCGAGCCCACTCGGCAGCCGTCGCCCCGGACTGATCCTGGAGCCGAACGACGGCGATCATGGCCACCGGCAACTCGATCGCCTCCTCGTCGGAGAAAATCAGTCGGCCGCGCTGGTCGTCGACCGCATAATCGCCGGCGACGACCACCGAGCCGTCGACCAGTTCGATCCACGCACCGCCTTCTTCATCGGAGAACTTGGGCGGGTCTTCCGGCACCAGACGGATCAACTTGCCGATCTCCACGGACTTCGGCCCGTCGTCCGTCTCGAGTGTTACATGTTTCGAATCAAGCTGGATGACGGGGCCGCGGAAATCCTCACCATCGAGCGTCTCGGCCGAAAACGGCGGCGCAGCGGCGGTAATCAGGACGGCTAGCAAACAGGCGTTCATCATCGGTTGATCCGGTTGTACTGGTTCTCACACTGGCTGGGAAGCTGCAAGCGGTCGTCTCACTACTCCTTTTCCGCCGCGAGGCTACGAAAGTATTGCTCAATAACGTCGCGGTAGTGAGCGGGAAAATCCCGTCCGATCTGCTGGAGGGCTTCCTCACGCTCTTTCGGGGGCAGGTCCCCCCACCCGCTCCCGGAACCGATTCGCCGCTTGGTCACCTCTCCAGGGCCTTTCCCGCCCATCGGAGTGCTGTCCTGGGCCGGGCGAGTCGACTGGATATTGTTCGACTGCGAGCATGAGCATTGTTGTTTTTTCTGCTGCTCTTCGATTTTCTTGATCAGCTTGTCGAGCGACTCGATCACACCGTCTTCAACTTTGCGGACCTTCTTGCCCGCACGCCCCAGGTCAAGCCGCCGGCGGATGTCGTCCATCCTCCGGGCGATGTGGTCGAGCGTGTCGTCTTCCAGCCGGTTGAGGTCCTCCTGCATCAGCCGGGCCACGGCCACGTAGCGTCGGGGGCTTAGCTCGGCGCCGTCGAGCAACTGTTCGATGGCGGAGAGCCCCTCCTTCTTTTGCAGCAAGGTGTGTGAAACCACGCCTTGGTAGAACAACAGCAAGGCCGGGGCGACCACGCCGTCCGGCTTCAGCCCGGAAAGCTGCCCGGCGGCTTCGTCGAACAGTTGTTGCTGGGTAAGCCAACGGCCGTAGAGCAGGCGCATGTTGGCGGCCACCACCGGCGGCGTTTTCTCGTCGACAAGCCAATCCTGCTTCGCGAGGATCGGTTTGCTTTCCGGTTGCGAACAGAGTTCCACGAGCTTTGCCGCGTCGGCATCAACCAGGGCGAATGTATCGGCGACCCGGGCAAGCAACTCGGCCCCGGCCGGCTCGCCCGGGAGATTCGACCAGAGCTTATCCGCGGCGGTCCGGGTCCCCTCGTCCACCTTCTGTTTTTCAAGCCACGCGAACACCCGGGCCTTGACCTCCGCGGCACGCGGCGGTTGCCACGTCGGGGCCTTTTCCAATGGGTCGGGCGTTTGCGAGACGTCCGCGGCCACCGTCGCACAAAGCAAGGCTGCGAGTATCGGGACCGTGATCAACATGCTTGTTTGAAGTTTCATTTGTTCCTCCCCATTTCAAGGTCCCGCGTAACGCGGTGGATTCGCTTCTCGCGTTCGGCGAGCCGCCGGAGGGCCTCGAGCAAGTCGGGCTCGTCGGCCTGCTCGCCGTCGATCAGTTTCGAGTAACGTCCCGTACGGCGGTTGACTCGCATTTGCAGCGCGCGGATCATCCGCAACTCGGCCAGGACGTCGATCAGGGCGGGGTCTTGAGGCGGGCCCTGCTGCCCCGGCCGCGGCTTGTTCTTGTTCTCCTCCATCTCCTTCTGGGCCTTCTTCAAGGCCTCGATCATTTCCTCCAGGGCCGCAATGATATCTTCCTCGATCGCTTGGGTAATTTTGCCGACCTGGGTCCGGGCCAGCCGGTGGTCCACCTGCCTCATGTCCTCGAGCATCTGTTCGACCGCCTCGGGAAAGGCAACGGCGGTACCATCCTCGCGGAGCAACATCAGGGCCTTGTCGGCCTCGACAATGATAACCCGCTCTTTTGTGCTGAGGCGGCCGGCCTCGATCTCATGGCTGGCCGAACGCTGCGGCCCGGGGACCTTGTCGAGGCGTACGGTGCCGTCGTAGACTTCGCGTTGCAGCAGGAGCATCTTGCGGAACCGTGCTTCGAGCATGGCGAGCATCCTTGCGATTTCTTCCTCGCGAAGTTGGCGGAGGATTTCTTCGAGATCGGCCTTGGCCTGTTCCAACTCGCGGATGGCTTCCTCCTGTTTTTCGACGGCCCCTTCGCGTTGTGCCTTTTCAAGTTTTTCCCGGGCCTCTTCCATGCGTTGTTCGGCGGCTTCGAGGCGTTTCCTGGCGGGATTGGCACCCTGATCCTGAGATTGGCTTTGTTGCTGGCCCTGTCCTTGCCCCTGTCCTTGGCCTTGCCCCTGGCCCTGCCCTTTCCCTTCACCTTTGCCTTCACCTTTCCCTTCACCTTTGCCTTCACCTTTGCCTTCACCTTTGCCCTCACCTTTGCCTTCGCCTTTTCCTTCGCCTTTCCCTTCGCCTTTTCCTTCGCCTTTTCCTTCGCCTTCACCTTTTCCTTGCCCTTGCAAGCCGTCTTCGTCTTCTTCGTTTTGTTTGATGTCTTTTGCCAGGCCGCCGGTCTCTTTGGCGATTTTGTCTTGTTCTCCGGCCAGGCCCTTCTGATTGCCGCCGCCGGCAGTCCGGGCCTGAACGTCCTTTTCTTTCTTGATGATGCGATTGAGGCGTTTCAGGTACTCGCGGATTCGTGCCTTTTCCGCCTTGATCCGCTTCTCGCGGTTCTCGCTCATCAGGAGTTCGAGGAGCATCCTAAGGTCTTTGTTAAGGTCCGTCTGCCGGTCCATGGCTTTGGAGAGCTGGTCCCTTTCGAGCTCTTCAATGAGGCGTTCGAACTGGGTCGGGATGAACTGCTCGCGGCTTTGGAGCAGGACCTTTCGCAGCAGGGCAGCCCGGCGGGGATCAGTACCCTTCGTCAGTTTTTCCATCCGCACGAGGATGGTTTCGAAGTGCCGGTACTTGTCGGCGATGCGTTGTTGTTCGGCCGAGAGCTTGTCGGCGGCGGTGGTCTCGGGTTTGTCCGGCGTCGCGTCTTCCGCACCGGAATCCGGCTCCGGCAAACCGGCTTTGATCTGAGCCGATAGCGGAGACACCGCAAGGACGACCGCCAGCCAGCAAATGCAGGCCGCGGAACCATGCCTCTGGAAAGGTCGCATCGCTAGTCCTCCAATAACTCGCGGAGTTTCTGTTTGTGGCGTTGTTTGGTCTGCTCGTCAAGCTGTCCCTGGAGCTTGATAATCGTGCGGAGCAGCTCGACTGCCTCGTTGAAGTCCTCCAGTTCGATGATTCGGTCGAGGACCTTTCGCATTGCCAGCAGGATCTCATCGGCCTGCTGCCTGGCCAGCTCGGCCTGCTGCGGGCCGAGCTGCTTGTCGTCGAGTATCTTCTGAAGACCAACCAGCCGGCGTTCCAGCTCGGGGAACATCTCTCCGGCAATCCGGTTCAGCGGGGCGACGATGCCCTCGGCCAGTCGGATCTTCAATTCCTCCGTGTCAATCCGGTTGTTGATGAGTTGTTTACGGATATTGTCGAAGGCGTCGGCAACGCCTTGGGTTTCGTGGGTGGTCTTCCTCGCGTTCGTCAGCGCCCTCTGGACCCGCAGGGTACGGCGCGAGAGCTGCTGCATGGGGGAAACGGCTTCCGGCTCGTCGCCCGGCTCATCCCCCGGCTCACCCCCGACGCCCCCCTCTTTATTATTATCCACTTTTTTGTCCCCGAAATCAAGACGTAGAAGCAGGTCGCGAGTCTCGGTAACTTCCTCCAGGATGGCCTCCAGCCGCTGCCGCAGCACGAGTTCGCGGGCCTCGAGCATCGCCCGTAGTTGCTCGGCCGTGACCACATCGAGAAGCCAGCGTTCGCTGGCGCCGACGTTCGGCCTCTTGTCCTCCCCCAGGTTGTAGTAGTCGGAGGCCTTCACGCTGACCAACAGTTTCTGGCCGGGGACCAGCCCAAGCCGGTCCACTTCCAAGGCCGTGTCGGGCGGCAGGTCGGGCGGTTTTCCGGTGGAGGCGGTGACGCGCGGGTAAGCAACGGGATGCCGCGCCGGCTTCTCGTCGTTGATCATCGTCTCGAACCAGACGTCGGCGACCGCCCAATCGTCGGTAATTCGCCCCACCACCGGTATTGTCGCAACGGGCGTGATCGCCTGGCCGATGCCGTCGAGCCGGGCGGAAACTTCGGGCGCCGCATCGACGACCGTCACCAGCGACAAGCGCACCGGCTCGCGAGCCGTAATGCCATCGGTATCCGAAAGCGTAAACAGCAGCGTCGTGTCACGATCGAGCGACGGGATCGTGTGGCGGAAATCGCGAACCGGGCTCTTCCACTCGAGCACCTTCGCCGGCTGCAAGTCCTCCTCCGTTACCGTGTCGATCTGCACGCCGGTAATTTCCTTGTTTGCACGGGCGCGGATTGTAACCTTCGTCCCTTGCGGAACCTGCATCACGCCGGAGACGGGCAACGTCCGCGGCAGACGCTCCGTGTACGGCGGGTACTCGCAATCGAGCCACATCTCGGCGACCGTCGGGCTGTCGACCACCTCGATTTGCAGGTTACGAATCCGCGCGTCGCCGCCGATCAGGTCAAACCGGATGGGGGTCAAGATCCCGCGAATCGCGTACGAGTAGACCTGGAAGGGATCCTTCGCCGGGTCGGCGGTTCCCTCGCGGCTCATGGTCTTATTTTTACGACCCCGCGTACGGTACCGGATCTGGACCGTTTTGGGGATGATTTCGTAGGAGGTATCGGCCTTGGCAATGAGTTCGAAATCGGCGCCGCGGGCGACCTTGACCACACCGTTGTCGCACCGGTCAGGCTCGGGACAGACAAACCCTTCAACCGTCAGGCACGATTTCCGCGGCCAGAGTTCATCACGAAACAATAGCGCGCGCCGGGCCCAAACCCCTGAAGCGGCCGGCAGAAACGCGACGAAGGCGGCAACGCTGGCCAGCAGCAACACGGCGGCGATGCTGCTCCGCATCAACGGTGCGGGATTGAAAACCTCTCCGAGCCGGATGCCCCCGATCCGATTCGACGCCTCGCGGCACGTTCGGGCAAGCATGACGGGATTGCACTCCTCCGGATCGGTCTCGTGACCGGTCAACAACACCGCCGTCAGAAGACCGTCGTCAAGCTGCGGGAACCGCCGCTCGAGCAGGGTGGCCATGTTGCTGTCGCTGAGGCGAACAAAGGCGCGACGGCCGATCAGGTAGAACAGTACCGACAACAGCCCCAACCCGATCGCCCCGAGCAGAACGCCGCGGACCGCCGCCGGCGGTTCGAAAAACCAGTCGATCCCGAGGCTGAGCCAGAACGCTGCGCCCAGCCATGCCGCCGCCATGGTGAGCCCCTCGACCCACACGTACCAGCGGATGCGGCCGCGCAGCGCGCCCAGCACCGTGCGAACGGCGGGGGTCAGTTGCGGTCGTGTTTCGAGGGTGGCGGCCATGGCTTGCGGTCGTTTCACGTTCTCTTATTATTCTATCGTTTCACGCTCTCCGATTATTGCCTACGCCAGCTTGAACAATCTGCGGATCAACCATTCCAGACACAACAGGCTGCACAAGGCAATCATCATCCAGCGCATCCATTCTTCTTCCCACGCCGGGTCGGGATCGTCGGGCTCAATCGTGGTCCTGGTGCAGTCTTTCAACAGACCCGTAATCGGTTCCGTTGCACTGAGCAATTCCGCCAGACCGACGTAATACTTTCCGCCGGTCCGTTCGGCAATCCGGCTCAACAAGGGATCGTTACGTTGCGTGTTCTTGCTTTCCAGGTTCGGCAAGGTCACGTTGATGCGCCGGGTGAGATGCTCGTCTGCGCTCTCGGGGACGGGCATTTCCAGCCGGTAATCGCCCTCCTGCAATACCGGAAACCGGCCCGCGAAGGCGCCGAGGCGATCCGGGACCGGTTCCAGACGGACCGACTGCACGCTACGGTCGGGAAGGACGACTTGCAGATCGACGCTCGGGGCATCGAGCGGCTTGAACTGCGAGTCGGTCAACTCGGCGCGGACCTCGACCGTGTCGCCCAGCAGGTATCGATCCTGCGCGACCAGCAACGCTCCCCGCCGGGAACCACGCAACAAGCGGCCTTGCGAGACGTGCCGAATCAGCTTGGTGTAGAGCTTCTCGAAATACGTATCGTCGAGTTTCCGCAGCCGCCACATTTCGCCGCTTCCGATGTAGAACACGCGTCCGAAGCCGTAAAACTGGGAGGCAAAGAAGACGGCCGATTCCTCACCCAGGTCCGGATCAGCCGCCCGGGCCAGGACGGTTGCCCCCGGCTTGGGGCGACGTACGGGACAAAAGCTGTAAACACCCGGAAATCCCGCCCAGGCCGCCCGGCCTGCCGCTCCCGTATCATCGAGCCACAGATATGGGGCTTCGAGCCCTTCACGGCTGAACTCCAACGGCAACGGCTCCGTGCCGATGATCATTCCTTCGTCGCGCATGGAGATAGTGCGGTGGAACTCGACCGGATAAAGATTGCGGATTTTCCCCATGCGGCGATCTTCGACCCAGCCGGTAACGGTCCTCCCGGTGAAGACGGGCCCGGCCACGACAATCAGCCCCCCCCCCTGCTCCGCCACCCACGTCTCCAGCAAATCGATCTGCTCCCGGCTGAGTGCCTGCCAATCGGGGTCGAAGGCCACGACGCAATCGTACTCGAACATCTCTTCCCGGGTGACGGGAAAGTCGTCGAGCAATTTGTCGGCATCCTGCGAAATTCCGGGCCGGGCCGATTGCAGCAACACGTCGACCGTGGTCGAGCGATCGCGGTAAAGGAGATTGCGAAGGAACCGATACTCGCGCATCGGTCCGCCGGCGAGCATCATAACGCGGTTTTTCCGGTCCACAATTTCGACGTCGTCCTCGCGGAAGTTATCGTTGAGGTTGGAGTCGTTTTTGGGCGGCTGGATCCGGATACAGAGCGTCATGCGGCCGGGTGTTTCGGGCGGTAACTCGAACTTGACCGGCACGATCTCGCCGTCGCTACCCAAGGTGACCTGCCGGCGGTCTTCGAGGTGGCCCGTCCCGGCATCCGAATCGTCACCGCCGGTGGCAGCCTCGCGCGAAAGCAATTGCACCTGGACCACCTCACCGGCCATACCCCGGGCCTGGAGGAAACCGGTAATGGCGTATTGATCGCCCGGGTAGGCCCGCTTGGGAACCACCAGGTCGGCAACACGCACGTTCACCGGGATCTTGTCGGAGCCGAGGCCGACGGTATAAAGCGGGACATTTTCCCGGCAGGCCAGTTCGATTGCCGCATCCGGCGCAACTCCGGCATTCTGCCCGCCGTCGCTGAAGACGATCACTGCCGAAAGCGGCTTGCCGCTCTCGTTATTGAGCAGTTGCAACAAGGCCTGGCCGAGCCGCGTCTCGCTGCCGCGGGGCGCCAGCAGCTTGCTCCACGCAATCCCCTTCTCGGCCGTCTCGGCGGCGGAGTCGTCGTCGGGCAAGTCTTCCGGCTCCGGCGGCAACTTCTTCCGGGACACAAGCGGATCGCCGTCCAACTCGTCGTTGAACTGGTAGACGAACACGTCGTGCGTCCGGCGAAGATCGTCGAGCAAGGTGCTTTCGTTCAGCGCGATTGCCACCTCGTGTACCCGGCTCTCGGCACGCCCGCTTGACGTCGAATCGGTGTCGCTGAGCCCCATGCTGATGCTCGTGTCGACCAGCAACAACGCCCGGGAGTTGAGTTCTGTTTCCCGCTCCACCCGCCACTGGGGCTGCAAGTAGAGGATCAGCAATCCGACGAGCGCCAGGGTGCGCAGCAGCGTGAGAAACCAACCGAGCACGGGGTGCCAGTCTTCGGCGTCGCGGCGGTACATCCACCGGACAAACAGCACGATCAGCACAAGAGCGACGATCGGCAGAATCCAGTCGTTATTCGATTGGATGCGCCGCCACTCGAACGTGGTCCGGGTGAGCCCGTCGGCCAGCAGCAGGATGGAAGTCATGCCACTCCTCCTTCGGCCAGGGCCCGGCGGTGCGCGGGCGGGTGGTAGCTTGCCGACCAGGCAAGGATCTGCTCGCAAATCAGCAATACGACGAGGAAAACGAGCAACCATTGGCTCAGGTTTCCGCCACCGGCTTCGCCCACTTCGTATTGGAAGTCGGCCGCCCGATGGTAGTCGTACTTCACCCCGGAAAGCCGTTGAGCCAGGTTACGGCCGGCAAGCGCTTCGAGGTCTCCTTCCGATGGTTCCACATTGAACGCAAAACGGCGAGATTCTTCGGCGCCGTTGGTTTTCGTGAGGATCACTTCGTAGATACCGCCGGCGCCGGTCTCCGAAAACGAAACCGCCAGCGGACCTGCACCGGTGGGAACGGCGTCGACCATGACCCGTAACGCGGCGTCGCCCGGCGGCACGAAGCGAACCTGCGGCCGGTACTCGGCCGGATCGAGTTCCAACGCCAGCTTCGAGCCGACCGGAAGCGATGCTTCCTCGCCGCTGCGACATGCCAGGTACGCCTGCAAATCCTGAATGGCGACGACGAAACTCGGATTACGGGCCCAGTTGTTCCAGACGGGTGCGGCCGTGGTCAAGAACGCCAGCACGCGGCCCGCCCCGAAGCTCCGCTCCACAACCAGGGGCGCCCCGTTGCGCAACCGGGCGATCACCCTGACCGTCGAGTCGGGATCGGCCTGCCAGCCCTCCGGCACGGCGAAATAGCGTTCCACGGCCACCGTGTCCAGGAAGTTGTTCCGCTTGCTTCCGAAGATACGGAAGATGAAATGATCGTCCACGGACACGTCGGGAGCCCTGTCGAGCCGGTCGACGAGCAGTTCTTCCTGCCCGGCCAGCGGGACGGGGAAGAGCCCCTCGCCGTTACGGTAGAGTTCCTCGTTGATGAATCGGCTTCGCGACCTCTCGCCGAGGAAGAAGACGGCGCCGCCGCCCGCTTCGACAAAGGACTCGAGGGCGTCGATGGCCGAGCGGTCGAGGCGTCCGACATTCGCCAGGTTGATGGCACGAAACTCGTCGAGCGGCCGAAAGCTCAGGAATTCCGGGGTTTCGATCCGGGGCCGCAAGCCGGTTGTGATGGAACCCCCGGGTGAGGAAGCAATGCTGAGAAACTTCCCGTCGCGGGCCCCGGGATCGCCGTCGACCATCAACACCGGGACGTCGGCCGGAAGGTCGAGCGCGGCATAGCGGAAGTTGTCGGCCTTGATTGCGTCGCTTTCGAGCCGGGCTTTGAGCTCGTGCTTGCCATCGGTCGGGAATCGAACCTGGAAACGTTCGGCCACGGCACGCCCGGGCGGAATCTCGCGAATCGTCACCGCCGGACGGCTGTGGCCGTCTTCCTCCAACAGCACCGAGACATCACGGGCAACGGTCTTGCCGAAGTTCTCGACGGTGACTTCCATGAACCAGGGCACCCCGGCCGTGCGGACGCCTTCGGTCGGGACAAGCGAAGTGACGGCGATATTCGGGCGTGCCGCCTCGACGCAGTTGATCAGATGGATTTCGGCCCCCGCCGCGTTGAGTTCCAGGAGTTGTTGTTTCAGATCGGTCGGGTCGTCCCACTGCCGCGTGCGAAAATCAGAGACGAGGTAGACGATATCGCGGTCGCTCTGCGAGTCGGCGAGCAGTTGGGGAATCCTCTGCAAGGGCTCACCCGGCGCGGCCGCGGTCTCGGAAACCTCCATCTTTTCAAGCAGTCCGTCGAGTTTTTTGTCGAATTCGCTGTTGACCGGCTGGTCTTGCATGTCGAGTCGCGTTCCCCGGTCGCCGTGCGCGACCCGCGAGAACCTCAGTAGTGTAAACGACTGTGGCTGGTTCTGCCGGATGGCTTCGTCGGCGATGTGCCGCACGACCGTCTTTCCCTGGTCGAAGGCACTGGTCCCTTCCCAGCGATCCGACATCGAGAAGCTGTCGTCCAAGAGCACGAAGTGATGGGTCTTTGCGCCGCCGAGCAACCGGCCGAGGCGGTCGGGCAACCTCGGCTTGGCCACGATCAGAACCACGATCGCAACAGCCAGCATCCGCATCAACAGCAGCAGGAGTTGTTTGAGGATGATCCAGGTGCGATGCTTTTTCTGACTTTGCAGCAGAAACTCCATCGCCGCCCATTCGACACGCCGATGGCGCAGCATGTTGATCAAGTGGATCAACACGGGAACGCCGACGATCAACATTCCCCAAAGCAGCGCTGGATGGACGAAGTAGGACATCAGTGTGGTTTGCGTTCAACTCCTGCGATACATTCCCATTCGGTTACTCAAGAAAGCCGCCAGCGCCGCATCCAGCGGCTGGCTGGTACGCAGCAGCCGGTAATCGACGGCGTGCCGCACACAGCCTCGGCGGACCTCTTCCAGGTAGTTTCTCAGCGCCGCCAAATATCCTTCCCGCAACGCCCGGGGGTTGCAGCGGAGAAACTCGGGCAACTCCAACCCCTCGAAACGCGTCGGGCCCGTGAAAGGAAAATCCAACTCGTCGTCGTCGAGCACATGAAATACCAGCACGTCGTGCTCCCGGCTCTGAAGCAGCTTCAATCCCTTGAAAAGCCCTGCCCGATCGACCAGCAGATCGGAGACCATCACCATCAGTCCGCGGCGCGGGTGGCTTTCGGTCACCTCGCGGAGGATCCGGTAGATATCGGTCTTGTCCTTCGGTTCGCTGACGTCGAGTGCCTGGACGATCGCATCGAGATGGTTCCGCCGGGTCCGCTGAGGGACGGTCATTCGGGCCGAATCGTCGAACGCGACGCAGCCGACCGCGTCTTGCTGGCGCAGCAGCAGGTAGGCAAGGCATGCCGCGATGGTGCAGCCGTATTCGTACTTGTTCATCGCCCCGTTGCCGTAGCGCATGCTGCCGGACACGTCGCACAGCAGCGTGCAACGGAGGTTCGTTTCTTCCTCGTGCTGCTTCACGTAGTAGCGGTCCTGCTTTGCCCAGACCTTCCAATCGACGTCGCGCAGATCGTCACCCCGGGTATACTCGCGGTGCTGGAGGAACTCGACCGACTGGCCGAAGTAGGGGCTGTGGTGCATCCCCGAAAGAAAACCTTCGACCGCGTGTCGGGCACGCAATTCCAGCCGGGCGATCCGCTTGATCGCCTCAGGATGCAAAAATCTTTTGGAATCGGGCATCGGCAGTCAGTTCGTCTTCTTTGCTGGGAGTAACTTCTAAGATTCTTTCGACGACGTCGTCGGCCGTAACGCCCTCGCTCTCGGCCGTGAAACTCATTACCAGGCGGTGCCGCAGGACCGGCCGGGCGAGTGCCTGGATGTCTTCGCAGGTAACGTGCGTGCGCCCCCGGAGCAGGGCCCGGGCCTTTCCCCCGAGAACCAGGAACTGCACCGCCCGGGGGCCCGCTCCCCAACTCAATTGGTCCTCGACGAAGTCGGGTACGCCCGCCTCGCGGACGCGCGTTTGCCGGACAAGAGAAAGGGTGTAGCGGACGACGTGGTCCGAGACCGGAACCTCCCGCACCATCCGCTGCAAGTCGATAATGTCCCCGGCCGTCAGCACGGGCTTGACCAGATCCACCACCGTCGTAGTGGTGCGCTGGGCCACCTCGAACTCCTCCTCGAAATTCGGGTACTTGACGAAGACCTTGAACATGAATCGGTCCTGTTGTGCCTCGGGCAAGGGATACGTTCCTTCCTGCTCGATCGGGTTCTGGGTCGCCAGGACGAAGAACGGATCGGCAAGCTTGTGCCGCGTGCGTCCGACGGTGACCTGCCGTTCCTGCATGGCTTCGAGCAAGGCGGCCTGGGTCTTCGGCGGCGTGCGGTTGATCTCGTCGGCCAGGATGACGTTGCTGAACAGGGGCCCCTCGATGAAACGGAAATCGCGGCTCCCCGTGCTGCGGTTCTCCTCGATCACATCGGTCCCGGTGATATCGGCCGGCATCAGGTCGGGAGTGAATTGGATCCGGCTGAACGACAGGTTCAGCGTACGGCTGAGCGTGCTGATCATCAGCGTCTTCGCCAGCCCCGGCACGCCTTCCAACAGGCAATGACCCCGGCTGAACAGCGATATCAATAACTCCTCGATCACATGGGTCTGGCCGACGATGACCTGGCCCAACTGATCCATGATCTTCTCTTGTGCGCCTCGAAGCTTCTCGATGGCTGTGCTATCTTGGGTGTTGAGTCCTTCTTTGCTCATGGAGGATTCCTTGGAGTGGAGTTGTGGATGGATTTACAAGGGGGCCGTTTTCCGGGCTCAGCGCTGATAAATCGGCAGTGCGCCATCCTCAAGTTGCAGGATAGTAAGGTTGATCGCGGTGGTGTAGACCGGGCCGATGTATCCCTGAGACCAGGACCCGTCGGGGCCGACCTCGGAAAGAATCCGTTTTTGGATACCGTCGCGATACTGTTCCCAGGTTTTGCCCCCCTCGCGGTACATGACTTGCGAATAATAGTAGTGGGCATAGTGCCAATGGCCGAATCCCCGATTTGAGAGGTTGTCGAGCTTCCCCTTGCAGTATTCTAATTGCTTGGGAACATACTTGCTATCGTACTCGCCGGCGTTGTAGAGGCAAGCGATCGCGGCGGCGGTAATCGCCGGTCGCCCTCCGCCGCTCTTGGAGCTATACTTCACCCCGCCGTCCGGGCCGGTACAATCGTGGATGTACTTGATCGCCTTGTCGATAATTTCCCTGGGAACGGGCACTCCGGCATTGCGGCATCCGCGAAGCCCCTGGATTTGCGTGATGGTCGTCGAGCCCTCATCGAAGCCACGGCCGTCCTTGGCGCTGACATACCCCCAGCCCCCGGCCTCGGTCTGTGCCCTGCCGGTAAAAATGGCTGCACGAGTGAGCACGTCGACCAGCTCTTCCCGCCGCTCCGCATCTTCCTCCTCGCCGAGCACCTGCGAAAGGAAGAGCATGGCGAATCCGTGACCGTACGTGTAGCGCTCGTCGCGGAGCGGATCACCGATCAGGCCGTTTGTGCGGCTGCGTGCCGTCAAGTAGTCGACGGCGAGCTGGATGTTTCGGGCGTACTTGCCCTGCGTGGTAGTCGATCCTTCGCACAGCAAGGCGTTGCCGGCCAAGGCCGTCATGGCGGTGGGGTATTTGCCGCCGTTGCCCGACCAGTAACCCTGCCTGGAATTCTGCCTGGCCGCCAGCCACTGAAGTCCGCGATCGACGGCGCGGCGCACGTCGGCATCGTCCGCCGAGGCGGGTGAGCCGATCGCGGGCGCCAGCACCACGGCAATTGCCGAGATGATCCAGATTTTCCGGAGCACATACATTTGGAGGGGCCTCATGATCGGACGATTCGGAGGATGTGAAGTTACAATGCGGTAGTTATTCGCTGTCCACGCCTTCCAACTCTTCCCGCACTTGTTCCTCAACTACCTTCTGCAAGGCCTTGAACAAACCCTCTGCCGCGCCGGGGCTCACGCTCGAATCGTCGGTAAAAGTCAAGTGGATGGTGCTGGTATTCGTGGTGATGTCGACCGTTTTCTTCTCGGGATCGCCGACAACGTTCAGGAGACTCGTATTTTTGAACGGCTTCTCAGGGTAGGCAACCCGGCCGGTCCGCTTGTCGAGATATATAACGGACAATTCATACCCTCGCGAACCCGATTTGGCCGGCCTCACCACCAGGCACGCGAAGGTCAAGATCGGCAGCCGGCTCGGCTGATCGAGCAACAAGTGTTGTTCCTTCAGCTCGAAGGGCTTCGGCCAGAGCTTGCCGCCCCGGGCATCGAGCATGTAGACCCGGCCTCGCACGATCTGCTTGGACAAGGTGGTGGGGACCGGGCGGATCGAAGCCGCTCGCGGGTTATCTGCCGGCGTGTGCGTCACCAGCGCATACCCGTCCCCGGAACGGAGTACGGAAAAATCGGTCAGCCCCTTTGCCGGCTCGAGTTCCGTCTCGAACCGCGTTTTTCCGTCGGGAAGCGAGACCAGTACGAACCGGCCGCCTTTATCATCGTGCAACCCCAACCCCAGCGGATCGAGCTCCTCGTCGCCCGGTTCGAGCACTCCCACCGCTTCGTGGCCGATCATGCACATCTTGGCGCCCTTGGCAAACTTGCGCGGCGGCCACGCATCTTCCTGCTTCCAGACATCGAAAAGCCTCAGCACCGGCTGCACGCCGCTCTCCTTCCAAAGCAGAATGCACGAACCGATCGTGGCAACGCTCGATTGACTGAACGGAAGCAGCGTAGTCTGCTTCTTGCCGGCAAAATCGTAGTTGATTCGTTCGCTCCGTGGAACCTTGCGCTCTCCCAGCAGTTTTCCATCCAACGCCCGAAACACCGTTGCCACGTCTTTTTGGGGGGGCACCACGAACACAAATCGGTCGTCCCCGAACAACGTGCTCGCCGGCTCGATGTCGTCCTGAATCCAGAGGGGCTCTCCACTAAGGGGATCGACCGCCACCAGGTTCCGGAAACGCTGGAAGCAGATATACCGGCTGGTAACCGGCCCCAGCAGCGTCGTCTGCCGGTAGCCACCCAAGTTCGGTACCCTGCCGAACGGGTTGGGTAAACCGGCGGGGAACCGGCCGAACCGGATCGCGTCGAGGCTGGCATCCGTCGGGTCCTTGTTCCAGAGCAACTTGGGCGATTTCCCCGAGTTGCTCAAGGTGTCCACGGCGGCAATCCTGTGTCCCATCGAAACCAGCAGCAGATGGCCGCAGGCCAGGCCGTGGGTGACTGAGCGGTTGAATCCGGGAACACTATGGGACGAGCTGGAGGCGGTCAGCAGAACCTGCCAACACTCCCGGCCAAAGGCATCGTACCCCAGCACCCGACGGCCGCTTGCATCGAACCTGAGACTCGTTTCGCGGAAGAACGGACCGGTGTTGCCGCGGAACTGCATCGCGTAGCGACCATAGGTGGGTGGGCGAGACCTCTTGGACGTATCCAGCCGTCGTCGGATTCTGCCCGTCGGCCATGGATCGTCACGCGACAGAAACGGCTGGACGGGGTCGGAATCCGCTAAGGCGTCGAAAAGCTCCTGTCCCGTCTTCCCCCGACGGCAAACCGCCTCGGCAAGCTCGTCGGCCAGCCGACGGTAGCAAACGGCAGCGTCGTTGTTGCGGCCGGCCTTGTGAAGCATTTCAGCCAGCTCCGCCGTCGCGACCCCGGCCAGCGCCGGATCGGACGATTGATAATCCTGCCACAACACCATCTCGGCTTCCAGCAGGCGATCGGCTTCGCTCAGCTTTTCGACCAGTCGGCGCCGGGCTTGCCTCGCGGCCGGATGGTTGCCGAAATAATCGAGAAACCGCTTCAGCGAGTTGATATCGTCCTTTTCCAACGCAGCTCTCAACCGGCCTTCGATCCGTTCGTCGAGCAATGCGACATCTGTTACGACCTCGCGCAACGACGCCAGCTCCGCCTGAATCCAGCGGTCGCGGCGGACCATGCGCGATTTGCTGAGCGTTTCGATGGGGAGCTTATCGGGATCCAGGTCAACCAGCTCGAGGTAGCGATCGAGCGCCGCCTGCCACTCTCCCGCCTGTTTCAGCCCCATGGCCGTCAGCCGCAGATATTGGGCTCGTTGCTCCGCGCTGTCGAGCAAGTCTTCGATTTCCTTACCACGGTTGCGATGAGCGGCGAAATCCGCGCGTAGACCGTCTAGCAACGCATCTCGCAGCAAGTCGCGGCTCCGCGGCATGTCGTCGCTTTGGGCCTTCTTGCCTGCTTCATAAGCCTTGCGGAAACAGGCGATTGCTTCCGAGTGTTTTCCCTCGTCCAGGAGAATCTCGCCGCTAAGCCGCAGGACTTTTGGGCTGTCGGGATCGGCCGCCAACCCCGAAGTCACCTCCCGGCGCGCCGACTCCAATTGATAGAAGATCTCCACATTCTCGTATCCCTGCGAGATCACCCGGCCCTTGTAGCAGACCAAATTACCCGGCACGATGCCGGCACGCGATTTCGATCGGTGAACGATCCGTCCGGTTTCCAAATCGAGTGCAACGACCTCCGCCGTGCTCAGGGGCACGAAATAGTGCCCGTTTCCGAAGAATCCCCGCCCGCTGGGAACCGCGCCCTCGGGGAATTCGATTGCGCGACCGTCCCATGCCGGTTTCGGGCGGATGACCTTCTTGCCGGGTTGGTTCCCGGCGGCTTCGTCTTTCTTCGCCGGGACGGCGGCAGGCACGGCAAAAGGATCCCTGCCAAGAGCAGCGTTTCTCGCGGCAGCCGATTCATCCGACTCGGCGATCTCCTCTACCTCGATGGTCTCCGACAGGCTGAACGCCCGGACTTCCCGCCGGCCGACCAGCACGGCGTTGTCTTTGTAGACGTGGGCAAGATAGAGGTTGTCCCCGCGAGGTTGTTTCCAGAGCAACTCGCCGGTTCGAAGATCGACACAGTGCAATTCGTCCGATTCCACGGGAGTCAGCAACACGCGGCCGTCGGCGATCACCGCACAGCCGTCGGCCCAACCTTGGCGAGGCCAACGTATGGCACGGGGGTTGAACGGCATGCCGAAGGGGTGCGACCCGTAGGAATAGTCATTGCGCCGCGGATACCGATATCCCCAGACCAGCGACCGGGAGGCCATATCCACGGCAACCGCTGCTCCGACCGAGGTTGGACAGACCAGAATCCCGTCGGCGTAGGAGGGCGAAACGCCGGCCAGCCGGCGCACCGGGTCCCTCTGAATCGTCTGCTCAGTGGTGGCCAGTTTCTGCTCCCAAACCAGCTCGCCTTTTCTTTCGGGATCGAGCACCATCAACCGGATCTCACCCTCGGTTTCTCCCAGCACGTAAAGCCGGCCCATCAACGGAAGCGGTGGCCCCAGGAAGAACGTCTTCGCCTGACGCAACGCAAATTGATCGTCTGCACCACCGAGGTCCCACTTCAGTTTTCCCGTCCAGATTTCGCGTGCCGCGAGACGGTTGTACTGCCTGTTGCCGGGCGCGTTCACCCGGCGATTATTGATGATCACCGTCCGTGACGGCGGCGATACTTGCAGGGGCAAATCTTCGATGCTGAACACCAGCCGGCCGTCGCTGCTGAGCGTGCCGTAGGTGACATCCTGCCACACGCGACGCGCCAATTCCTCCGCCAAATGGGGTGATTGCCGCAGCAACACTCCTGCCTCGCTGCCGCCCAGCACTTTCTCGATCGGATCGTCAACCGGAACCTCCCAAAGCCGCTTGCCGGTGGCAAAATCGACCGCCAGAAGGTTGCGGCACGTGCGCATCAGAACGAAGTCATCTACGGCCAACGGGTGCAGCCCCGGCAGGATCACGTGACCCTGCTTCTGGTAGTGCTGGCGACGTTGCTTCAAGAGGCCCTCGACGTTAGGGTCGTTGGCGAGAAGGACTTTCCAGCAGAGATTCAGCAGCGGGGTACTGCCGGCGCTAGGCGCGTTCCTTGCCGCATTTCCGCGGAACATGCTCCAGGAGTCCAGTGCCTTTCGTTCGAGCACGGCCTGCGTGCCCACTATCTCCGCAAGCCACTCCAGCCTTTCGGCCCGCCGATCGGGGTGCATTACCCGTGCGCCGCCAAGCTCGACGACCATTTCCGGATGTTGCTTGTACAACGCCACCAGGGCGCCCGCGGCCTCGTCGCGCATACCAACCCGGAGCCAGCAGGTGGCCAGCGCCAACGACAAAGCAGGCTCGAACGGTCGAGTGTCGTCCATGGTTTTCCGCAACCGTTGCAGGGTGAGCGCTCCGGCCAGGGGTTCCGCATGGTCGAGATGGTAAAGTCCCAGCAGCAGGGTCGCTTCCCTGCCCGCCCTGGTGTGGAAGTAACATCGGGCGACCCTTGCCAGGCCGGCCCGGTTCCCCAACGCCACCGCCTCGTTCAGGATTCGTCGGGCTTCGCTGCCGAATTGCATCTCGTACTGCTGAAGCCCCTCCGGCGGCATCTCGCCGATCAGACGCTGCGCTTCGCGTTTCAGGCTCCGGTGGATCTCCGGCGTCCGCAGCTTATCGGGCTGAAAGAAGTAGTCCTCTACCGGCCCCCCGTCCTCCCGGTCTTTCAGAAGGCGGCCCAGTTTGGCAACGGCCTCCCCGTATCGCTCCTGCTCGAGCAGCGCACGAGCCTTGATCATTTGACCAAGGACCCTTCGGTCGGGCATAAGGAAAACGTTATCGGTGCCGCCTATCGAGACTTGCGCCGACAACACCTCCGGTCGCAGGGATACGGATACGGCCACCATGAGGCTCAATATCGCCAGCACACCGTTTGGAGATTTCCACGCGAATGGCGGGCACACACCCGGCGTGTTATGTAGTGGCCGCGGCCAGGTCGAGAAATTCCATCTCCAAGGAACGTCCATGGTATGTGCCTCTCGTTCCAGATGCGTAACCCAACAACCTGTGCCCGACGGCGGCCGGCCTGTTCAGCCTATCCTTAGTCGGTTCCAGGCAGCAAGAAGTTCGCGCGTATTGGCGGGCCCTTGCCGGCTAGGCGCACACCACGACCTCCACCGTCGCGTATCGCGTCATCCTGCCACGGTGGAAAATACGTAACCTTTTGCTACTTAATATCTTAGACGATTTAGAGTGCCTTGGCAAGAAACGGGAATGGGAACGGCCGGTTGTAGCTATTATAGGGGGATCGTCTCACGGACTCCGTAGCGACCGGGCATTTTTTGCCTGGAAAAGCAACCCGCAGACGCATTTCGCCCGAAAAGTGCCCATTCGCGTCGGTTCCACCATGCACGCTTTCGAGCAGTTCTCCCCACTCTCTACCTTAAAATAGGGTGCAGACTCGTTTCTACGTACCGAAAAACAAGGCTTTTTGACTCGCCACTGCCGTTGAGACACTAAATCGATTCGTGTTTGTTGGGAGACAGTGCTCGCAAAACCAGCAAAATTAACGAA
>Ga0180432_10000490_pt1 | contig 64564 bp, 59 predicted proteins | sample SS_ome_10_FD_132414 | JGI IMG/M metagenome (GOLD analysis project Ga0180432, IMG submission 132414) | Hypersaline lake sediment archaeal communities from the Salton Sea, California, USA - SS_1_MS_2 metaG | ecosystem: Environmental > Aquatic > Non-marine Saline and Alkaline > Hypersaline >...
AGCAGGCGCATATGCTATTGGCGTATTTAATGGAAATTTAAATTATTCAGTAAATGAAAATGTTCAGTTAGTTCTTGAAGATTTGGATGCAGCTATTGGTAGCGCCAGCGGTTTATGGACAGACGGAGGTGACTTCACATATTTAACTGCATCAACTGATGATTTGGCAGTGGGCGCAAGTACTGCAGAGAGCGCTTCATTATATTTTGATGTTGGAGAGCAGCAACTTCGAATTGGTTCTGGTGATAGTAACAATGCAAACTTAACAATGTATGATAGTAGCGGCGCTTCAGGTGATATTGACTATACATCAGATACATGGTCATATACAGGCGGTTCAATAAAACAAACACAAAACGCAACCCAAGACTTTTATATAGATGCTTCAACAGATTCACATTATGGACTAGATCATGTGATGCAGATTGATTATCGCAGTGCTGGCAAGCCAAATTTATGGAGATCTGCTTTGGATATAAATTCTGTTACAGATGGAGGAACGAATGGTAATTTATTAATGGGAGTACTTTCAGATGTAACCACTACATCTGGTTCAAATCAAACAGCAATTCCTTATGCTGCAAGATTATATGATTATGCAGGTCAAGGATCAATTTTTGGCAATGCTGTCGTTGCAACAGCTCAATATGGCACACCAAATCTCCAAGGCACTACTGCTGCATATGCAGAATGGAATACATTAGTTCATGAAGGAGCTGGTTATCTTTACGGTGCATATACCAATCTTGAGCATAAAGGTACAGGACTGGTTATAGGCGACCAATATTATGTATCCAGCGATTCCACAGGTGTTGCTTATGGAGAGGAAATTAATCTTACCCATAATGGAACAGGTGTAGGCATTGGCAGTAGAATAAATGTAACTCATTCAGGCACAAATTCAGGAAATACCTTGTCGGGAATAGACATTCAGGCTACTGCAGCCAGTGGATTTAACAGTACAGTGACCGGTATTGGCGCAAGAGTGGTAAACAATTCTACAGACACAAATAGTATGTACGGACTTGATATTGCAGTAACCAATCCAAGTGGCAGTACAACAGGCAGTCTATGGGGAGGCAGAATTTTTGTTGACCCGTCTGGAACAGAAACTGGATCAGTGTACGGACTGCAGGTAACTGCTTCAGGCGATCAGGCTTATAGTCTATTACGATTATCAACTGAAAATGATGGAAGCGCATTATATGGATTAGAGTTTGATACGGCTACAATTGACGGCTATGCAATAAGCATGCTTAATTCAAAAATTACAAGCGGAGATATTCAGTTAAATAAAGGCGCAGTATTGGAAAATTTAACAACAGGCGATGTTACTTTAAGCGCCAACTTCTTACCAGCATCCAATGATGAATATAAATTAGGCACAGCTGATGCCAGGTGGTCTGATTTATATTTGGGTCCAAGCACTTTACACATTGGTTCAAGTACTGCAGATGAAGGTACGGTTTCATATAATACAACCACCAATGATTTATTGGTTCAGAGTATAAGTGATATTGTGTTGCAGGGTTCTGGCGGCAATGTGGGTATTGGAACTTCTATCCCATCCCAGGTTTTAGATGTCGCTGGCAACATTGAATTAGGAAGTTCGATATATTTTGCAAATGGCACTTCAGAATATTTACAATGGGACGGAACAAATGACCATTTCTTATTAACAAATGATTTTTTGCCAGATTCATCTAACAGTATAAGTTTAGGTAGTGCTGACGCGCTCTGGAAAGACATTCATTATGGAGGCAGATTTGAAAGCCCGGCGCATGCCAATAATGCTGGCTTGAATTTGCCTACTTATTCAGGCACTCCTCCCGCAGTTACTGGTACAGATGAAGGCGATGTGGTCTGGGATACATCTTCAAAGAGCTTATTTGTATATGATGGATCAAATTTTACTGAGATAGGTGAAAGTTTATGGACAGATAGTGGAACATTTACATATTTAACAGACACCACTGATATATTAGTTGTTGGGGGGACTACTTTTTCGAATGCGGCTTTTTGGGTGAATCCTAATACACCGTCTATTGTAGTAGGAAGTTCAGGCCAGACTTCAGATGCCCGGATGTATATGTATGCAGGAGGAGGAAATAGTGGATATATTGACTATACTGACAGTGACAGATGGGAATTTAAGGGTGGTAATATATACTTTGGTGGAACCGATAATGGACATATTAATGAATATTTATATGGAGACCGCAGTACATCTGGCGCTCCAATAAGAGGCTATAACACCTATACTTCACATTATGGGGCAGGAGGATATTTTGAGGCTTCAGGTACTGGAAATATATATAACTATGGTGTGCAGGCTGTGGCTGAAGGTAATTATGGTAGAGCTGTTTATGGTTCAGTTGACGGTACTGCGGCAACTGGCGGATATTTTGAATCAACCAGTACGACAAACCAATCAATAAACTACGGTATCCAGGCATATGCAAATTCAACTCGAGCCAGAGCAGGATATTTTGAAACTGGTGATCAATGGAGTACAGGTCATGATAAATATGGAATTTATGTAGATCAAACAGGGCGTCAGGGTTATGCTGGGTATTTTCATTCTTCAAATACAAATAATTCTGCAGCTTATTATGATTATGCGGTTTATGGGGAAACAGAATCAAATTATAGTGTTGCTGGGTATTTTAAGAGTGACTATACAGGAACCTCCAGTTCTACTGGTGTTCAGGCCCAGATTTCCGGAACAGGCTCTTATAACTATGCAGGTCATTTTCTTGCCCTTGGAGTATCTGGTGCTAACTATGCTGTGCGGGCTCAAAATGATTCGACCTCAGGTCGGGCTGGATATTTCCTTGCAGATGCAGCTACGGGAACAACTTATGGTGTATGGGGAAATGTGACTTCTTCAACAGGCTGGCCTGGGTATTTTCAAGGAGGCCAGGGAGTATATATAGAAAATCAACTTTATGTAGGAGATTTTTCTCCTGCAGGCACATATAATATTTTTGGCACTGACGCTACAACCCATCTTTTAAGCGGAAATACGGATGTATTGATTTCAGGAAATTTAGAAGTAAATGATTTAGCATACTTTGACGGCGCTATTAATCTTTCAAATACGGCTGATGCTAGTGAAGGAAACATTCGGTGGACCGGTTCTGACTTTGAAGGCCGTACGGTTTCTGAATGGGTTAGCCTTACTGGTGGTGGCGGGGGATTATGGACAGATGTAGGTGAGTTTGCATACTTAACTGCTTCAACAGATAATCTAGCAGTTGGTTCAGCTGCCACAGCCGATGCTACTTTGTATGTAAATGTTGATCAGGATTATGTAAAAATAGATGCATCAAGTGATGTGCATGCTGGCATCGCCGGTCTTGAAGTAGATTACAGAAGTAGAACCTCTGGAGATTCAGCTGTAAAAGTAAATGTTACTTCGCCAACTGGCTTAGATCAGGGCCAGGGCCATTATATATTAGGTTATAGTGCGACTATACAGCCAAACAGCTCTGATGCAATTGGATCTACTTATGCTGGTTATATGGTGGATGTAGATAGAAAAAAAGCAACTGCTGATGTGATGGGATATGGTTTTTTCGACACCCAATATGGACTTGGTGATGGGTTTACAGGAGTGGGATCTGCTTATGGATCATATAATATGTTATCGCATTCAGGATCAGGTAATTTAGCCGGTTACTATGCTGGCCTGGCACATTTAGGAAGCGGCACTAATACTGCATATGCAGGTGGTGTTTCTGGCCAGGGCAGCGGTAATATTTATGCAGCAAATTTACAAGCTGATGCATATGGCACATATAGCGGTTCTATGTATGGTTATAGTGCAAATGTGACAAATAATTCTTCAGCAACTCAAAATGTATATGGATTAGATATTAATGTTACAAATAACAATGCATTAACTTCACTATGGGGCGGTAGAATTTATGTTGAGCCTTTAGGAACAGAAAGCAATGCTTATGGTCTGCAGGTAACATCTTCAGGTGATAGCGTTTATAGCTTATTAAGGCTTAATACTGAAGGCATAAATGGTCATGCTACTTATGGTTTGGAGTTCGATTCTGCTAATTTAGAGGTAGGTATAAGTTTTAATGGAGCCAGTTTTGCCACCGGAGATATTGAATTACAGAATGGAGCGATATTAAAAAATACACCAGACGGAACAGTAACTTTAAGCGCGAATTTTGCGCCAGCGCAAGACGATACTTATGATTTGGGTTCAGAAGATTCTAGATGGGAAGATTTATATTTAGGTCCAAATACTTTGCATATTGGATCAAATGATACGAATGAAGGTGAAATTGCATATGACGGTCTTACTAAAGATTTATCTATAAATACTGATGGTGATCTGGTTTTACAGTCAAGCGCAGGCGATGTAGGAATAGGAATTGATGAGCCAACAACTGATTTGCATGTATATCAGGCTGGAATGGCTCCGGCAAATATAAGAGTTGAGTCTGAGAGTTGGACCAGCTTCTTTATTGCTGATAGCGGTGCTAATAGTAATGCTGGTTTGCAATTACGGGAGAATAATGCAATTATGTCTAATATTTATTGGGATGGCACAAATGATTATTTAACTATTCAAGGAGATTCTGGTGATGAGATTGTATTGAGAAACGGCTATATAGGCATAAACGAAACAAATCCTAATGAAATTTTAGATGTTAACGGTGGAATTTTGCTTGGTTCTGCAGCGAATACAAATAATGGCACTATTCAGTGGAGTGGTTCTGATTTTGAAGGATATATGAATGGCGAGTGGGTGAGCTTAACATACAGCAGCGCAGATGCCAGCGTAGACTCATTATGGGCAGATGCAGGAGAGTTTACATATTTAAAAGCTACAGATGATGATTTGGTCGTTGGTTCAAATGCTACTTCAGATGCTGAATTGTGGTTTGATGTCAGTGCGGAATTGCTACACTTGGCAGATGGTTATATTGATCTTAACGGATCAAATGTGGGATTAGGAGATGATGCCATATATACTGGTGGCGGCTCAAATAACGTCGGTATTGGTACTCAGGCTTTATATAGTAATTCCTCAGGAAACTGGAACATAGCAATAGGAAGTGATTCTTTATATAACAATATTGGTTCTGCCAATATAGGTATTGGCTTTAACGCTTTGTATGACATGGGTAATGCTTTTCAAAATACTGCAATTGGATATTATGCTGGAGAAAACCTAACAACAGGTAATAATAATACATTTTTAGGAGCACATGCTGGTAAAAATATGACAACAGGCAGTAATAATGTGGCCATTGGTATAAATGCTGGTTATGATGAAACAGGAAGTGATACATTGTATATAGACAACAGAGATCGTGGTAGTTCTCCTGATGGACGGGCAAAATCATTAATTTATGGTGAATTTGCAGCTGCAACTGAAGATCAATTATTTAGAATAAATGCTTTGACACAGATTCAAGGAGATTTAGTTGTAGGATCTTTAGCCACCACAGATGCAGAGTTTTGGGTTGAGATAAGTGGAGGAGACAGTGATATTCATTCAATTGGCAATCTAAAAGTTTCTGCTGATAATTGGCAGGTTGAAGATGATAGTCTTAATTTTAACGGGGATATTTATGTTACCACTGATAATACAGAAATTGGCTGGTCACAAATAGCAGGAATGGCTTTTGCTTCTCCAGATTTTTATATAGGTAGTCAGGTAACTCACGGAGATATGTATATCATTGCGCAGCCAGGAAGAGACATCTTTGTCAGTTCTGATTTAATACCAATGTATGATAATAAATTTGATTTAGGCACTTCAAGTAATTCTTGGAAAAATGGGTATTTTTCAGGAGATTTGACCGTTGATAATGGTAATATTTATTTTAGTGAAAATATTGCAATGAGTGTAGTAGGCAATGAGTTAGTTTTTGCCAACTCTGGAGTTGATGGTGGTATTATCATAAATGCAACAGATAATAATTCATCAGGTGATATAACAATTACTGGAGCCGATGTTGATATTACAGGTCAAACAGAAGTTCATATTACTGCCGGTACTGAAAGCACAAGAGGTGACATTATTTTAGAACCTAGTGGTGGAAAAACCTATGTCCGATCAGATTTAGTACCGGGTACAAGCGAAAGGTATAATTTAGGATTTGCTTCAATAGATGATACGGCGGAATTTACAATGACTGGTGAAGGAGCCTCTCAATATTTTGGATATGACGTTGCAGGAGGTGGTGATGTGAACGGGGACGGATATGATGACTGGATTGTAGGTTCTTATGAAGCAGGTGCGGGCGCCGGAAAGGCATTTTTATATCTTGGTAATGCAGCAATGGATAATACTACTGCTGATGCGACAATAACAGGTTTATCAACAACTCAATTTGGATATAGCGTAAACATCGTTGGCGATGTTAATGGTGATGGATATGATGATTGGATTGTTGGTGATCGTTCATATGCCACATATGGAAGAGCATACTTATATTATGGAGGATCCACGCTAGATACTGGAGCAGATGTTATATTTGATCCACCAGTATCAGCAAATTATTTCAGTGAATCTCTTGATGGAGTAGGAGATGTTAATGGTGATGGATATGATGATGTTGTGATCGGTCAATATGGAGTTTCATCTAGTAGAGGGTCAGCATACCTTTATTTGGGAGGAGAAAATATGGATGGTACATATGATGTAGAATTTGAGGGTGAAAACGCTTCTGATTATTTTAGCAGATATGATTCTGTGGGTGGTGGTGGAGATGTAAATGGCGATGGATATGATGATATTATTATTGGAGCATACGGCCATGATACGCCAAATACTTTTGCAGGAAAGGTTTATGTTTATTATGGAGGTATCGATATTAATGCTACAGCTGATGTGACAATAACTGGTGTTGATGCTAATGATTATGCAGGCAGATATGCTGTTACTCTTGCAGGAGATGTAAATGGCGATGGATATGATGACATATTAATGGGAGCATACGGATATGATGACAGTTCAAATGAAGGAGGAGTGATGGTGTTTTATGGAAGCGATTCTTTAACATCAAGCACTACTATTGCTTCTGCGAATGTAGTTATTGAAGGTGTTAGCTCTACTAATGCAATTCCTACAGATTTATCATATGCGGATGTAACCGGTGACGGTTTTTCAGATATATTAGTTGGCGCTTATTTATATGACGGAGCAGCTGGTTCAAATCAGGGAGCTGTTTATGTGTTTTATGGTAATTCAGATATGTATTCGACTATTTCAGCGTCAAATGCAAATGCTTTATATAAAGGAGAAAATTTAAATGATTATTTTGGCTGGGTAGTTGATACAGCCGGAGATGTTGATGGCGATAATTTAGACGATATCATTGTTGGCGCATATAGATATCCAGGAAACGACGGAGCAAATGATTATACTGGTAGAGCATATGTTTATACTCATGATCAGGAAACAAAGGTTTGGAAGAATTTATTAGCACAAAATGTAAATACAGAATTTGATATGTCAGTCGGTAAGGATTTATATGTTGACGGAACAATAAAAGTCAATGACATGGAAGCTAAAGATTCAGTTAAGATTACAGTAAAAGATGATATGGAATTTGAAGGAGATATTATTTTAAGTGAAAAAGAATATATATTTAATGATGCTGATGTAAATGACGTATTTGTTTATGATACGACAGCTGATGATGATGGCGGTATGTGGAGAAATGATTCTAATGCTCAGGGAACTTCTTGGTTTAATGAAAATTCATCTGAGGTTCGTGGTACAAAGAGAGAATTTCCTGAAGTGGCTGAAATAGTGGCAACTGATACAGAATTAAAAATTTATGATGGTAAGGATCATCGGTTATGGATGTGGTTTTCTGATACTGCAGCCGCTGCATTTCCAGGAGTTGATCCAAGTAATATATATGCAAAGAATGGAAGTATATATGTGACTGCAACGTTGGCAGTATATGAGATCAATTTTATTGAGGATACAATATATGCTTATAGTTTGGTTGGCATTAGTATGTTTGATGGAACTATCAGTGATCGAGAGTCGGTAAATACTTATAATCTGGAGAATTCGACCTTTGGGTTACGCTCATTGCAATCTAATGATGTTCATGTTGAAACAATAAAGGGTGATGAATATTTGGCTATTGCAACAGATAGCGGTGCTAATGTTATTAACAAAAATAATCGATCGATAGTATATTATTATTCAACTGCGTGGACAGATGACATAAATAACGTAAGATTATCAAAAGATGGTTCTCTGTATCTGACAAATGAAACAAGCGGCAGATTGCAAGTATTTAGGAACATTGATCAGGATGAAGGGGTCAATCAAGATATCCCTGATGCTGAGTTTTATGGTAAGTCTTTGCCAGCATTATCCACTAATCCATCTTCCACAAAATACGGTCTGGAAATCATTAATGATGCGTCTGTTATAGATGGTAATATTATTTTATATGGTTCCTCTACTGGATTGGATGTCATTCATGAGGATCAAAAAGATCAAGATGCATCAGCTATAAAATATTATCAAGCTGATGGTGCTGATAATACAAAAGATAATGGTTTTATTACTGACATGATGTATGGTGATACAAAGGCAATGTGGGAATTCGGATCAGACGATATGTCAAGTATAGTGATAAGTAGATATGACCAATCTGCTCCAGCTAGTCCGCTGAATTTAACTCCTACCAGCATTCTTTCTACTGCAGACGTTGATGGCGTTAGAGGAAACGCTGTTACTTTGGATGGTTCTGCCGATTATTTTACTCATGCAGATGATTCTAATTTGGATATAGCCACTAATGATAGTGTTAGTATTTCATTATGGGTTAAGCATGATTCGATAGCGACTAATAGTGATTATATTATAAATAAGAAAGCTGCTGGTGCTGTTTCTGGCTATAGTATATATATGGATTCTTCTGGATATATATATGCTGAAACAAATGAGGGTGCTGTCAATGATAGAGCCGGTTCATATTCTTTATATGATGATGATGAATGGCATTTTGTCACCATGGTCAGAAAGCCACAAGACGGATTGTATTTATATATTGATGGAGAATTTGCCAGTGCTGATCTTGATTTGCAGACAAATGATTTGAGTAATGGCCAATCATTTTATGTTGGCAGACATGCAACTGCTACAACATATAACTGGGATGGAGAAGTTGATGAAGTAATGTTCACAAAAGACGTCATTCCTCCTAATGTTATTAAATACATGTACCAGACTGGCAAAAGAGCATTAAATTCTTCTGATAATGAACAAAATCAATTACTTGGTGAAAAAGAATCGGTATATGATATAGCAGTTGATGACGCTGGCGATAATATATATGTTGCAACAGATAGCAGATTGTCAAAAATAGGATTGAATTCAGATATTGCTACGTATATATCATTATCACCTGATTCTTCGAGAAATTATTTTTATGAGTCTTTATCAGTTGCTAGAGGAAATATTGCTGTTGATGTTGATGATTGGTTGGTTTTGAACCGTGATGAAGAAAATTTATCTGATCAGGGTAATTTTAATCCTCAGGGAACTACATTAGTGCAGACAAACCTAAGAATACAGGATGTATTATTCTTAGAAAATACGATAATTGAAGGACAATTCGGAAGTGACATTACTCTGGGAGAAAGAGATGATGATATTAATCCAAATGATGGTGATGATGTTAGGGTGATAAATACAAATGGTTTTGGGGATTCAGATAATACTGGTTCAAAAGCTGCAGCTGTTTGGAATGGGAAATTATATGTGGGTACGGAAAATTCTAATGATGGAGCAGAAATATGGGCATATGATGGAGAAAATTGGGAGATATTAGATGATGCAGGTGTAAATGACAGTAGTAATTCTGCAATTGAATCAATGATTGTTTATAATGGAAAATTATGGTTTGGTACTCAAAATACACCAAATGATGCTAAACTGTATAGTTGTATTGAAGGCGCTACTTGTTCACAATACTCAATAGCGTTTGATGCAAATACTAACAGAGTACCATCAATGACCATAGCCAATGGAAATTTATATATGGGTACTGGTCGAACTGCCGGAGGTGCCTTTGCTTATAGATTTGAGGAGTCAACTGGTGCCTCAAGTAGCTGGGATAAATTAAATGCTGCAGCAGGATTTGGTGATGCGAATAATCTTAGTATTGAAAGTTTACTTGCTGATTCCTCAAACCAATATGCTTATACAGATGTAACTGTTGGTACGAATAATACAACCACTGGTCTTGAAATGTGGTCATACAGATATGGAAGTAGCTTTAGCTCAGTTAGTACTGATGGTTTTGGCCTTGCAAGCAGGGTTGGTGCTTTATCAATGGTATCCTTTAATGGTTCAGTCTATGTTGGTATAAAAAGTACTATTGGTGCCGCATCTATTTATCAATTAAGAGATTCATATAATGAATGGGAAGCCGTTGGCAGTTTTAGTGGATTAGCTAATGCAGATGATGAGGTGTCTGCTATGACTGTTTATAATGGTAAATTGTATGCTTTGGTTCGGGGCACTGGTGGCGGTTTTGTTCTTGCCAGATATAATCCAGAATCTTTCGCGGGCGGCGCTTGGACATACGTGGTGGATATGGATTCTTCAAATGATACAGCAGGTTCATTCCTAATGCCATATAATGGAAAATTATATTTTCCAGTTACTGATGATACTACTGGTGACCTTGAAATTTGGGAATATTCAGAACATGATGAAGTATCAAATGCAATAAATTTCCAGGCTGACGGAGAAATCGCTTCATTATTCTTTAAAGCTGATGCTACTGGCCAAGCAAATGAAAATAGAAATTCAGGTGGTTCATTTGTCATGACTCATAGTTTGTTGACTAATGCAGGCGCATATGACTTAGCAGAAGACTGGCCGACTGAATATTCTGATATTGAAGCAGGTGATGTAGTAGCGGTTGATCCTTATAAAAAAGTTCATATTAAAAAAGGCTCAAAAGACGATAGCCCAATCGGTATTATTTCCACTGAGCCTGGTTATGTATTATCTCAAATAGATGATGGACGGATTTACAGGCCTGTAGCTTTGGCTGGACGAGTACCAGTGAAGATCACTGATGAAAATGGTCCGGTTAAGGCTGGAGATCTATTGACCCCAGCGTCTACTGCTGGTTATGCGATGAAATTGGTTGGTTCTGGTCCGGTGATAGGTAAAGCGCTTGAAGACTATGACTTTACTGATTCTGGTGATAGTACTGAAGTGGCAAAGGAACTTGTCGAATCAGCACTTGAATTTGATGAAATGATAGAGACTAGCCTTGATCTGGCTGAAGAAACACAGGAAATATTAGATAATATTGAAAATAATAAAGAAATTTTAGAGACAATTGAAAATGATGAGAGTTTCACCAAAGACGAGCGTAATGACATAATTGATGAAAAAGAAGAAATATTATCAGATGAGCTAGAGACAGTGGCTGAAGTTTTAGATATTGAAGGCCAGGTTGATACAAATATTAATAATATTGATGATATTGAGCAAGTTGAACAAACAATAGAACAAAAGGTAACTGAATTGGAAAATGATGCTAATGTAATTGAATCAGCAAAATCTTCTTTAATAAAATCAATGGATAAAATACAGGGTACTGGCAGAATTATGGTATTGGTAATGAATAGTTATTATTTTGAAACTGAAGAAGAAAGAATTGGCCAGCTTGTTGAGGCAACAGTTAAAGACTATTTTGACCAAATGGCATCAGGTGATCAATCATATAGCCAGGGTATTGTTGCCCCTCAGATAGCAGCTGATATATTTAACATGGAGGAAGGAATTGATACCACTTATTTGGCTGTAAATAGTGACGTAAAGATTTACGGCGACCTATATGTTGAAGGCAACCTCGTTGTTGCTGGAGATGTGAGAGTCGAAGGTAATTTAGAAGTTGAAGATAAATTATATGTAAGCAATGAAATGTCTGGTACTGCAGTTATTGCTTCAGCTGATCAGACTTTGGTTGAGGTTAACTTTAACAATCCATTTGAAGAGGTGCCTCGAATTACTGTTACACCAGAGTTGCTTGGCCTAGAAGAAACTGATAATATATTTGAAATTTGGGATGGACGATATGTAATTACCAGCAAAGATAAAGACGGATTTATTATAAATATTGCTGAGCCATTATGTGTTGGCGAGGAATTTGATGAGGATGTTGAAGAAAAAGACAGAGGCTGTAAGTATAATTTGAATTTTGACTGGATTGCATTTGGCGTGGTCGCAGATCAAAACGAGGAGATTAATTTAAATGACGAAAAGGAGGAAGAACAAAACGAAGAACAAGATCCAAATTTATATATTCCACCAGATGATATTAACCGGGCAAGCGTTGATGTAACCATTATGAATGGCGCTAATTTGGAAATTGATAACATTGTAAATAGTCTACAAGGCTTAGGATATAATGTAAAAGTAGGCCGTGATACATTTGGCTATTTCTTAGATACTGAAATGATAGTAATAAATAATGAGACAGATGGTGATGCAAAGGAAGAAGTTTATACCTTAATTGGAGGCCAACTATTATCAATAGAGGAGGTTAATAATTCAGAAGCAGTTCCATATTTAGAAAACAGCGACATAATATTGATACTCGGAGAAGATCAGAAACAGCAAGTGTTTGAGGTCGATCTGTCAGGGCTTGTTAATAATGACATCCCGGCTTCAGCTGAATCAACTCCAGCAGAGCCAGAAATTATCGAAGAAACACCAGCCCCAGAGGAAGATATCATTCCTGAAGAGCCTGCTTCACCAATAGAAAATAACGAACCAGTAAATCCTGAGACCCCAGTAGATCCAATTGAAGAAGAGGCTTTACCTGAAGAAGAAGCATCACCTGCTCTACCAGAAGCTGATGATAGCGCGCCAGCCAGTGAATAACTTGCTTGCACAATTTGAAATTGTTTTGTAAAATATACCTATCTAAAAACACTTAATAATTAATATTTTATCTATGCCACAAAAAGACGGAATTGCTATGCCAAAGGCAAATACAAAAAAAATTGGACTTTTGATTTTAATTATTATCATCGTATTGGTCACAGCATTTTACTTTTTAATTTATAGACGCGGTTTCTCACAAGCTGATTATCAAGCTGTATTTTTATCAAATGGTCAGGTATATTTTGGAAAATTGACCAATAAAAATGCCGGTTATGTTGTGATGAAAGATATTTATTATCTGCAGCTAAAAAGACCTTTACAAGAGCAAAAACCAGGAGAGCCAGCACAACAGCCAGATTTAACTTTAATTAAGCTTGGTAATGAATTGCATGGTCCATTAGACAGAATGGAAATAAATAAAAATCATGTTTTGTTTGTTGAAGAATTAAAGGATGATTCAAAGGTTGTAACCGCAATCATGGAGTATAAGGCACAGCAATAAATTTATACTGATAAAAGTAAAATTTTTTTATATACTTTTGTCAAAGATTACAGATAATTACGAATAAAGCAATATATAATAAAAAATTGGGAACCCCTCCGCCTAGAGGGGTTTTATGTTTGGAAAATTATCAAAAAGCAAGAAATTTTACTTAGTGCTTTGCGCATTTATAATTGGTGTTGCAACTGCCAGTTTTCAGGTTGAATTGTTGTATTGCATAATAATTTTAATAATGTTGGTAATAATTTTATTTACCTTAAAAGCAAGGATGGTTATTGTTTTAGTAATATTTGGATTAACAGCAGGATTTTTATGGCTGCAAAGCTCAGTGCCAGAATCAATTGATGAAAATATTCATTTTTTTAATGAACAAAAAGTAATCGTTGAAGGATTTATACGAGAGGAAGTTGATTTAAGGTCTGATCACCAAAAATTAACATTTCAAGCTGAAAAAATTGAGCAGGAAAATTCTTGGAAAAAAGTAAAAGGATTAATTTTAGTTAAAACAGAGTTATATCCATATTATGAATATGGACAAGTATTAAGAATTGAATGTTTGTTAAAGCAACCTGGACAAATTGACAATTTTGATTATGGAAAATATTTAGCCAGGCATAATATTTATTCAACCTGCTATAATCCCAAAATTTTAATTTTAAATGGAGGAAAGGGCGGTATTGTAAAAGAAAATTTATTAAATTCAAAAAAATATTTTTTAGGAAAAATAAATCAGATTCTGCCAGAGCCGCATGCATCATTTTTAGCAGGACTTTTACTTGGCGTGCGAAAAGGCATACCAAAGGAAATAATGGAAGCATTTAATAGAACTGGCGTAACCCATATTATTGCTGTTTCTGGCTATAACATTACAATTGTTGCAGTGGCTTTAATGAATTTTTTTAAATCAATTTCCATTAGTAGAAAAAAATCATTTTATTTTGCTGTTTTGGGAATAATTGCTTTTGTTTTTTTATGCGGTGCATCTGCAGCGGTGGTACGGGCCGCAATTATGGGTATCATTGTATTGGTTGCCAAGCAGGCTGGCAGAAAAACAAATACAATATATGTTTTGATCCTGGCGGTTTTTATTATGGTAATGATAAATCCAAAAATTTTGATTTTTGATATGGGTTTTCAGCTTTCTTTTTTAGCTACCATTGGATTAATTTACCTATCAAAACCAATTGAAAAGTTATTTAAGTTCATGCCTGAAATTTTTGGTTTACGGGAGAATTTTTCAACAACCATGGCTGCTATCCTTACCACAAGTCCATTAATAATGTATAATTTTAGTAGGATATCTTTAGTTGCCCCAGTGGCAAATATTTTAATTTTATCAGCAATTCCAATTGCTATGTTTGTAGGTTTTGTCGGAGTAATGTTGGCAGTATTTTCCGTTTATATCGGACAAATTTTTAGCTGGATGACTTGGCTGGTTTTAGAATATATAATTCAGGTGGTGAAATTATTGGCAAATTGGAATAGTGCTTCAGTAAATATATCTTTTGGATTAGAATGGGTGATAATTTGCTATGCAATAATTTTCATGATTATTTATCTACCCATCAGAAGAGCGAAAAGCGATATGCGATATGCGAGTTATTAAATTAAATTTTCTATGATTTCAAAAAAAACAATTAAAATTTTAATTAGCTTATTAGCAGCGATTTTTATATTAATAGGAATAATTATAAAAGAGGATTTTTCTGGTTTAAATTTGAGTTCTGAAGCCTCAATTCCGGTTGAAAATCGGCTCGAAATACATTATTTAGATGTTGGTCAAGGCGACTCAATTTTCATTAAAACTCCTCAGGAGCAAAAGATATTAATTGACGGCGGTCCTGACATGTCTATTCTTGATCAAATGGGAAAGAATTTATCTTTTTTTGATCGGCAGATTGATATCATGATTTTAACGCATCCGCATAGTGATCATATAAACGGGTTGGTAGAGGTTTTGCGACGATATGATGTTGGAAAAATTTATTATACAGGAGCGTTGCACACCTCTCCTGCATATTTTGAATGGCTAGAGGTGATAAAACAAAAAAATGTTTCTTTGGAAATTGTCAAAGAGCAAAGAATTTTAGATTTAGGTGCTGATTTGAAGTTAGAATTTTTATATCCATTTGAAGATTTGGTTAATAAAGAAGTTGAGGAAATAAATAATACTTCGATTGTTAATAAAATAATTTATAAAGATAAAGAATTTTTGTTTATGGGTGATGCTGAGAAAGAAGTTGAACAAGAATTATTAGATTTGGAAGTAGATTTAGATGTAGATGTAATAAAATTAGGTCATCATGGCAGTTCTAGTTCATCTTCAGAAAATTTTTTGAATGCAGTTGATCCTGATTATGCGATTATTCAGGTAGGAGAAGATAATAGATTTGGCCACCCGCATCTTTCAGTTATTCGAAGACTGGAAAGGTTGGGAATAGAAATTTATAGAAATGATTTAAATGGGCAGGTTTCAGTGCTTAGTGATGGGGAGAAAATTGAGGTCATGACAGAAAAATAACAAAATCCTGCGTTATTTACAAAATTGTTTAATTCCGTTATAATAGATAATGATTTTCACAAATTAATATTTAAAAATTATGAAAGAAAGATCTCTTGTATTAATCAAACCAGATGGTGTCCAAAGAGCACTGGTTGGACAAATTATTGACCGTTTTGAAAAATGCGGACTTAAGATCGTGGGTTTAAAAATGGTTAAGGCGACTAAAGAATTGGCAGGCATACATTATGCTGATGATGAGGCCTGGTTATTAAGTGTTGGTGAAAAAGCGTTGGCAGCTGCTGAAAAAAGAGGAGAAAAAATGGATGAAACAGCTTTGGAAATTGGACAAAGAGTGAGAAATCAGTTGATGGATTATTTAGTTATATCTCCAATTATTGCTATATGTATTGAAGGGCATAATGCAGTAGAAAAAATTAGAAAAATAGCGGGATTTACCAGTCCCCAAGATGCTGATCCAGGCACTATCCGTGGTGATTTAGCAATTGATTCATTTAAGTTATCAGATTCTTCAAATAGACCAATACAAAATCTAATTCATGCTTCTGGTGAGGTTGATGAAGCTGAAAGAGAGATAAAAGTGTGGTTTACTGATGAAGAATTGTATGATTGGAAGCGAATTGATGAAGATTTAATTTATCGGCAAGGATAAATTTATATATTTAATAAAAAAGCAGGTATATTGAAAAAACCTGTTTTTTTGTTGATTTTGCTATATAATATAAGTAGAGGGGAGGAAATCAGCTGAAACTTGACAAAAGATGAGTTTTGGCTTAAAATTTACTGTCCTTTGACAAACTATGTCATTCACATACGTAGAGTGCAGGAGGAGAACATGTTCGCAAAAAGAATATTTTACTGTCTTTTTATTTTTTTGATTAGTGGTTGTGGAGGTGAAGAAAAGGATCCATTCTTATCAACGGCTGATGTTGATATTTTAAATGGAAATAGTGATAAGGATTTGCTTGAAGTACATATTATAGATCCTGACGCATTAGTAGATACTCAAAATGATATTAATCATCCTGATCAGGTTGAACTAGATGAAAGTCTACCCGATCAAGTTGTAACAGATGAAGGTCTACCAGATCAGGTGGTACCAGATGAAAGTCTGCCAGACCAGGTGGTGGCTGACGAAGGTTTGCCCGATCAAGTTGTAACAGACGAAGGTCTGCCAGACCAGGTGGTGACTGACGAAGGTTTGCCCGATCAAGTTGTAACAGACGAAGGTCTGCCAGACCAGGTGGTGACTGACGAAGGTCTGCCCGATCAAGTTGTAACAGACGAAGGTCTGCCAGACCAGGTGGTGACTGACGAAGGTTTGCCCGATCAAGTTGTAACAGACGAAGGTCTGCCAGACCAGGTGGTGACTGACGAAGGTTTGCCCGATCAGGTATTACCTGATATAACTTTACCTGAATTGATATTCGATGGTGATCAAACTGATGCTGATCAGACTGATTCAGACTCATCTGATCAGGGTTTAATGACTGATGGAGGTCAAGATGAGGATCAAACTGAGTCGGATCAGTTAGACGTTTATGATGTAATAGAAGATGAAATTGGACCCACAGTAGTTACTGTTACAGTTAATTCTATGCCTGAACAAGGTGCCAGTTTCTTTGTTAATGATGTATTTATGTGTTTAACACAATGCACTGTAGATTTAGAAGTTGGTTGGTATAGTCTGCGATTTGAAAAAATGGGATATGAAACGATAGTATATGATTATGAAGTAACAATTAATACAAATGTTATCACGGTTTTTATGACAGAGAATCCCAGCTTTATATCATTTGAGATTAGCTCCAATCCTATTGGTGCGCAGACATTCCTTGATGGTAATCCTATTGGAGAAACACCTGTTCAAGCATCTGTTCTTTCAGGAGAGTATTCCATCGGATTATATCTGGATGGATATTATCCGTATCTGGATAATTTAATGGTAGTGGATGGGATGCAAGACGTTTTGTTTGACTTACAGCCTATTCCCCAAATTGATGTAGCGTTTACATCATCACCAGATGGGGTAACGGTTTGTCTTGATGAGCCATCATGTTCTGATCCAAAAATTACACCGTTTTCTGAATCTCTTTACGCTGGGACATATACTATTTACGCCTCAAAAGGTGGATATGTCGCTGATACATTTGATGTAGATATTTCTGCTATTAATAATAATGTTCATATTGTGTTAGATCCAATTAACTTATCAGATTATTTGGGTTGGTTGGATGGCACCTTTGAACTGGAAGATAGCATTCCTATATATCAGGTTGTGGTTACAACCGAACCCCATGATGCTACTCGCTGGAGGATTTTTGGTTTTGAGCCACCTACGCCTATAGGTGATTATCTTTTTGGAAGTGTGAATGAAAGCATGGAAATTATGGTATATCACGGTAGTGATTGGTGGATTATTGGTTATGGAGATCAGATTGATCAGACTATAACTTTTGATTATACTGACTGGAACACTGGAGCGCCGGTGTATTATCATTATATAAAAGTTAACTAATTTATTTTCCTTGGTTTCAAAAACCAAGGTTTTTTGTTTATAATATAAAGAGAGGGGGAATAACCTGAAACTTGACAAAATTATGGTTTTAGGTTAATATTAGAAGTCCTTTACAATTATGTAAAATCTTCAACTTTCACATAGGAGAAGTGTCCATGACGAAGAGATCTATTTACTTGTTGTTTTATTTTTTTATTTTTTCAGCGTGTAGTGATACTACAACTCGATATGTTTTTCTAGATACGCAAGATGATAATAATAGTGATGAATTTGGACATAATGATGAAAATGATTTTGAAAGTTATCTTGATCAAGATAAAGAAAGAGAAGATCATGTTGATCTAGATAACAATGACTCAGCTCAAATTAATATGGATCAAATTGATTTGGATAATATTAATCCAGACCAGATTGAGCTGGATAAAGTTGGATCGGAACAATCTGAATTAGATCAGATATTTGCGGATGAAATAAAACCATCTATAACGGTGATTGTAAATTCAATGCCAGAGCAAGGTGCGAATTTTTTCATTGATGGTGTGTTAATATGCTCAACACAATGTACAGCTGATGTTGAAATTGGTTGGCATATTTTCAGATTTGAAAAAATGGGATATGAAACAATCGATTATGATTTTGAGGTGACAACCGATACAACTGTAATTACGGCATTTTTAATAGAAAATCCAGACTTGATATCGTTTGAGCTCAGTTCAAGTCCTATTGATGCACAAGTTTTTATTGATAGTGAGGCAATAGGAATTACCCCAGTTCAGGCATTTTTGATGCCAGGAGAATATTTTATTGAGTTATTTAAAGATGGATATTATCCATATGTTGATAATTTGAGCGTTGACGTTGGGATGCCAGATGTATCGTTTGATTTGCAACCCATTCCTCAAATTAATGTAGATTTCACCTCGTCACCAGATGGTGTGACAGTGTGTATTGACGAACAAATATGTTCTGAGTCCCAAATTACTCCATTTTCAGAAGCATTTTATGCTGGAAGTTATACGATCTATGCTTCAAAGGGTGGATATATTGCAGATTTTTTTGAAACCGAAATTTCGGTAGCTGATAATGAAGTTCATATTGTACTAAATCCAATTAATCTACAAGACTATTTGGGTTGGCTTGATGGAACTTTTGAACTAGAAGGTAGTCTTCCTGCATATCAGGTTATGGTTACAACTGAACCTCATGATGCTACTCGTTGGAGAGTTCATGGTTTTGATCCCCCAACTCCTTCTGATGACTATCTGTTTGGTGCAGTAAATTCAGATATGGAGATAATGATATATCATGGTAGTGATTGGTGGATAATTGGATATGGAGATCAAGATGATCAGAGTGTAACATTTGATTATGTCGATTGGGACACAGCTGAATCAGTGTATTATAAGTACCAGAAAATCAACTAACCCTTGAGTTTCTTAAACTAAGGGTTTTTTATTTGGCTTGATTTTTTTTAATATAGTATTATATAATTAGGAAAGGTAAATTCAGATCTTTAACAAAGGAGGAAAAAGTGAAAGCAAGGATATTTACTACATTTTTACTGATTTTTAGCGTAATTGCGTGTAATATCGAAACAAATACTCCAATCAGGCTAGAAGTAGGACAATCCAATGTAAATGTTGATATTGTAAGTTATGAAATAAATATGCTTGATACCAAAATAATGGCTGATATCCCTGATGAGATTGTGGAAGATATTTATTTTTGTGAAGTTGATCTAGATACAATATATACTGTCTCTTTTAGTATAGGGCCGATGCCATATTATGCAGAAATATGGCTGGATGATGAATTAGCAGGGGTAGTACCTTCAGGAGAAACACCTCTTACAATAGATCTGGCCCAAGGTCCGTATGATTTGGTTATTCGTCAGGAAATTTGTTATCCCCTTGAAGATACCATTTGTGTGGATGAACAAGGTAAAGAATTCTTATATTTTCTTGAAGAAATACCATATGTTGACGTATATTTTCATTCAGATCCTACTGAAGTTGAAATTACGCTACATAAACATTGTGAAGAAGATGATGGTCATTTGACTCCATATCACCGAGAATTATGGGCAGGAGCATATACGCTACATGCTTGTAAGGAAGGGTATCATACTTATATTGAGAACATTGAAATAAGTGCAGATACCACAGAAATATTTGTCAAATTAGATCCGGTTGAACAATAAAACCTTAGTTTCAAATAACTAAGGCTTTTTATTTTAAATAATTATTTTATTTTCTCCCGCATCAGGCGATGATATTTAATGGCAAATCTGTGAGCTTCATCCCTGATTTTTTGTAATAGTTTGAGTGCAGGATCTTTTTTGTTCCAAATTCTGGGCATAGCTTCTTCTGGTAAAAATATTTCTTCATTTTTTTTGGCTAAAGATATGATTGGGATTTTTAAGCTCAGAGATTCTAATTGATGTAGTGAAGCATTAAGTTGTGCTGGGCCGCCATCTATTAAGATTAATCCAGGCAGCTGAGATTTTTCTTTTTTTAATCTATAATACCTTCTCCTCACAATTTCAGCCATCATGGCAAAGTCATCCTGGCCGATTACAGTTTTTATTTTAAATCTTCGATAATTATTTTTATCTGGTTTGCCATTAAAGAAATGCACCATAGCGCCAACAGTAAATTTTGGACCAATATTTGAAATGTCAAAGCATTCAATATGATATGGGATTTTAGAAAGATTTAATTTATCTTTAAGCTGTACCAGCACTTTTTCGTTTTCTGATAAATTTTCCAAAAGATTTGTATAAACTAAGTTAAGCAAATCTTTTTTTGTTCCTTTTTGCGGCACAGTAATTGCTACGTTTGTTTTTCTTAATTTTGAAAGATATTTTTCAACCAATTTTTGATCTTTTAATTTATTTGGGATAATAATTTCTTGAGGAATTTCTTCATAAAAATAATATTGTTTAATAAATGTTTCCAAACCGCCAATTAAATTGGTAAAAGCAAATTGTTTTCGGCCGGAAATAACACCTTTGTGAATATTAAAGAGCTGGATCATGATTTGATTATCCCTTTCAATAAAATTAATAATATCCTGATTTATTTTTTTTGTAATTTCAACTTTTTGTTTTTGTTGAATGTTTTGCAGAGTTTGAATCTGATCTCGAAGGGTTTTTGCCTGTTCATATTCCATCTTTTTTGATGCTGATTTCATCTCCTGAGTTAGCTTTTCAATTAAAGGCTTTGTTTGACCCTTGAGCAGCATTTTAACTTTAATAATTTTTTTTGAATACTCTACTTTTGAAATCAAATTTTCGCATGGACCATCGCAAGTACCAATATGGTAGGATAAGCAAACCTTTTTTAGCAATTTTTTGCATGTACGCAGTTTAAATATTCGATTAGCTAAAAACATCACATTTCTTCTTACAGTGCCATCTGTATATGGACCAAAGTATTTGCCATCTTTTGTTTTAACTCGAGTTGTTTGCAACCTTGGAAAATCTTCATCAGTGATTTTAATATAGGCATAGCGCAAAGATTCTTTAAGATCAATATTATATTTTGGTTTATTTTTTCTGATTAGCTTTGCTTCTAAAAGTAATGCCTCGACGTCATTGTCAGTAATAATAAAATCAATGTCAGTAATTTGTTTGACTAAAAGTTTGGTTTTATAATCAAGCTGTTTTTTTGTGAAATAAGTGGCCACTCGTTTTCTAATATTTTTAGCTTTGCCAATATAAATAATTTTACCTGACTTGTTTGTCATCAGATAACAACCGGGTTTTGTTGGAAGGGTAGATGAATCTATTTTCATAAATACTAAATCCTAATGTCTAAATCCTAAACAATGTTCAAAATCTAAATGACCAAAATTTTAAAAAGCACCTTATTGATTTTGATCATTTGAAAATTTGTATATTTGAATTTGTTTAGAATTTAGGATTTCGTGCTTGAATTTTCCGGAGATATTTTCCTGTGTAGCTCTTTTTGTTTTGAGCAACTTTTTCCGGTGACCCTTTGGCAATTACTGTGCCTCCTTTGTCTCCGCCTTCTGGCCCAAGATCTATTATATAATCAGCGGTTTTAATAACATCAAGATTGTGTTCAATAACCACAACAGTATTGCCTTTTTCAACTAAGCGGTTTAATACTGACAAAAGTTTATTAATATCATCAAAATGAAGGCCGGTAGTCGGCTCATCTAAAATATACAGAGTATCACCAGTTGCTCGTTTTGCTAATTCTTTCGTTAATTTTATCCTTTGAGCTTCGCCACCAGACAATGTGGTCGCGCTTTGACCTAAAGTGATATAGCCTAAGCCAACATCCTGCAATGTTTGAAGTTTTTTATTTATTCTAGGAATATGCTTGAAAAATTCAGCTGCCTGATTGACAGTCATATTTAGTATATCTGAGATATTTTTTTGTTTGTATAAAATTTCCAAAGTTTCAGAATTAAATCGAGTGCTTTTGCATTTTTCACATTCTACATAAACATCAGGAAGAAAGTGCATTTCAATTTTTATTAATCCTGCGCCTTCGCAGTTTTCGCATCTACCGCCAGAAACATTAAAACTGAATCGTCCTGGTTTATATCCACGCGCTTTTGCTTCAGGTGTGGATGCAAATAAATCTCTGATCGCTCCGTAAACGTCAATGTAGGTTACTGGATTTGATCTTGGAGTACGGCCAATAGGCGACTGATCAATGCTTATTACTTTATCAATTTGTTCAAAACCTAAAATTTGTTTGTGTTTTCCAGCTCTTTTAGCTGATTTATAAAATTTTTGAGCTAATGCCCGATGCAGGGTTTGGTCAATTAAAGTACTTTTGCCACTGCCAGAGACTCCTGTAACGCATACTAAAACACCGGTTGGAATGTCCACATTAATGTTTTTTAAATTATTTTCAGTTGCACCTTCAATCGTTACAAATCCGGTAGGTGTTCTTCTTTCTTTGGGAATAGCAATTTTCTTTTTTCCAGTTAAATAATCAGCTGTTAAGCTTTTACATTTTAATAATTGTTTAAATGGAGCAGAACAAATTACTTTGCCACCTTTAATACCTGCCCCAGGTCCGAGGTCAACTACCCAGTCAGCGCTTCTCATTGTTTCTTCATCATGCTCGACCACTATTAAAGTATTTCCCACATCACGCAAGTCCTGCAAAGTTTTAATAAGTTTTTGATTGTCTCTTTGATGAAGGCCGATAGAGGGTTCGTCTAAAATATATAAAACACCTCGAAGTTCTGAGCCGATTTGAGTAGCCAGCCTGATTCTCTGGCCTTCACCACCTGATAAAGTGGCTGCACTTCTGTCCAAGGCTAAATAATCTAATCCTACATTCACTAAAAATTGAAGCCGGTTTTTAATTTCCTTTAAGATTGGCTTGGCAATTCTTTCTTTAGCTTTAGTTAATTTTAATTTTTGAACAAAATTAATTGCCTGCAAGATTGACATTGCACTGAATTCAATAATATTTTTTTTGTCAATTGAAACGCCTAGCGCTTCTGGTCGCAATCTTCTGCCCTGGCAAATTGGGCAATCTCCTGCCCGCATGTATTTCATAATATCTTCTCTTCTGGCTTCAGATTCGGTTTCCTGCAGGTTTCTTGTAAGCTGTTTGATAACTCCTTCAAATCTGCCAGTGTATTCATACATTGCATCAGATGATTTTGATTGGTATGAAAAGTCTATTTTTTCATCTGTGCCATTTAATATTATGTCAATAAACCATTTGGGTAACTTTTTAATTGGTTTTTTTATACTAATCCCAAAATGTTTGGCCAGGCTTTTTAAACTTTGCATACGCCAGCCTTGATGAGTTGTTTTCCAAGGAGCGATTGCACCTTCTTCAAGTGACAGGTCTTTATTGGGGATAATTAATTCAGGATCAAAACTTTGAGAAGCTCCCAGTCCATGACATTCTGGGCAGGCGCCAAAAGGGGAGTTAAATGAAAACATTCTTGGCTGAAGTTCTTCAAAGCTAATACCGCAGTCTGCGCAGGCATTTTTTTGAGAAAATATTTTTCCCGTTTTGTCAGGCATTAAAACTAAAATTGAGCCATCACTTTCCTCTGACGCTTTTTCAATTGCATCATAAATTCTGGTTTTTGCTTCTGGCTTAACAATAATTCGATCAACAATAACTTCTATATTATGATTTTGATATTTTTTTAGTTTGATTTTCATTTTTTCTCCTAAATCATGTTCTCGGCCATCAACTCTGACGCGAACATATCCTTTTTGAAATAATTTTTTGAAAAGTTTTTCATATGTTCCTTTTTGACCGGAAATAATAGGGGACAGAATTTGAATTTTGCTGTTTGGTTTGAGTTTAAGTAGTTGGTTTGTAATATCTTCAATTGATTGTGAAGTAATTAATTTACCGCACTTGGGACAATGAGGTGTTCCAATCCTGGCATAAAGCAATCGCAGATAATCATAAATTTCTGTAATTGTGCCCACTGTAGATCTTGGGTTTTTAGAAACAGTTTTTTGTTCAATAGAAATAGCCGGTGATAAACCTTTAATTGAATCAACATCAGGTTTGGACATCACCCCTAAAAATTGTCTGGCATAAGCTGACAGGCTTTCTACATATCTTCTTTGGCCTTCAGCATAAATTGTGTCAAAAGCCAGTGAAGATTTACCAGAACCAGATAGACCAGTTATTACAATAAATTTATCCAAAGGTAAATTTAAATCAATATTTTTTAGATTATGTTCTCTGGCGCCTTTGATGATTAAATTTTCATTTTGGTTATTGTTCATAAGTGTTACAATAATATTATATGAAAGATTTTAATAATTTCTCAAAAAGATATTATACAGAGTATGGTATTTATTTCATAACTGCAAATACTAAGGATAGGATTTCTTTTTTTAAAGAAGAAATATTTTGCGATTTAATGATTGAGGAGCTGAAATTGGTAAAAGAAATATATCAGTGCAAAATTTTTGGCCTTGTAATTAATTATGAGCATTGTCATCTTTTAATTCAGCATGCAGATGTTGGAAAAAGGAATATATCGTGTGTGATGAAAAGTTTGAAGAGGAATTTTTCGCAAGACGCAAATAAGGTTATGGGATATAACTGGAAGATTCCCGCTCATGTAGCGAGCAAGCTCCCCGACCAGGTAACGACGAATCCGGATTCGTCGTTACCTGGTCGAGATTTGCCGAAAGAAAAAGGATTAATGAATTATTTTATTTTACAAAAACGCCAGAAATTCATCACAAAATACGGCAAAGACCAAATCATATTTCCCAAATTCATATGGCAGCACAGTTTCTATGATCATAGAATAAGAGATAAGGATGATTTAGTTAATGCATTGGAATACATTGATATCAATCCAGTAAAGCATGGAATTATTACACCCGGAGAATTATATAAATATTGCTCAACACATAATAAATTTGATTTTATTGATGAGCCACTTTTTTAGACAACTTATCAATCTTATCCCTATACTCAATAGCTTTTTCAAAATTTAAGTTTTCTGCAGCTAATCTCATTTTTTGCTCAAACTCAACCAGTTTATTTTTAATATTCTCATTTTTCATTAAATCAATCTCTTCTTCCTCTTGTTCAGCAACTATTTCTTCGTTTAGGGATTTAATTACCGTCTTTGGCGTGATTTTATGTTTTTGGTTATATTCAAACTGGATTTGCCTTCGTCTTTCAGTTTCTTCAATAGCTTCTTTCATGCTGTCAGTTCTTTTATCAGCAAACATTATGACTTTTGAATTAACATTTCTGGATGCCCGGCCAATTGTTTGAATTAAACTTCTGGTATTTCTTAAAAATCCTTCTGAATCAGCGTCCATTATAGAAACCAAGCTGACTTCGGGAAGATCCAGGCCTTCACGCAAAAGATTAATGCCAACCAAAATATCATATTTACCTTGCCTAAGGTCTAAAATAATTTTCGATCGTTTAAATGTTTCAATTTCACTGTGCAGATAAACTGTTTTATACCCTCGCTCTTTTAAGTATTTGGAAAGATTTTCAGACATTCTTTTTGTCAAAGTGGTGATTAAAACTCTTTCGCCTCGTTTAATAACTTTATCAATTTCTTTTTTTAAAACATCAATTTGATTTTCAGTTGGATAAATTTCAATGTTTGGATCTAAAAGACCAGTCGGTCGAATTATTTGTTCAACAACCTGTTTGCTATTTTGAAATTCATAATCACTTGGAGTGGCAGATACATATACTGTATGTTTAAGATATTTTTCAAATTCATTAAAGCTAAGCGGCCGATTATCATAAGCACTTTCCAATCTAAATCCATTTTCAATTAAGTTTTTCTTTCGTGAACGGTCGCCCTCTCGCATAGCCCGAACTTGTGGTACAGCCAAATGACTTTCATCAATGAAAAACAACCAATCATCTTTATAAGCATAATTAAAAAAGTCCAGCAGGCAAAAAGGTGGTTCACCGGTTTTGCGATTATCAAAATATTTTGAATAGTTTTCAATTCCATTGCAATAGCCAAGTTCTCTGATCATTTCCAAATCATATTCAGTTCTTTGTTTTAATCGATGGGATTCAATCGGTCCAAGATCAGGTAAGGTTAGCTTTAATTCTTTTTCAATGCCTTTTAATGCCTGCTCCTGCATATCTTCATAAATTAAATAGGGAGTGGCTGGAAAAATTGAAATTTGTTCAAAGTCTTTTAGTTTTTTTCCTGAAATTGGATGATAAAGATAAATTTTTTCAATTTGGTCACCGAAAAATTCAATCCGATAAACATTTTCTGACAATCCCTGCATTACATCCATTACATCCCCCTTAATTCGAAAGCGGCCGTTTTTTAATTCTGTATCATTTCTTTGAAATTGAATTTTAACTAAAAGTTTGGCAACTTCTTGCGGAGAAATTTGTTGATTGACTTGAATTTCCAATGCATTTTGTTCAAAAAGTTCTGGTCTTCCAAAACCATAGATGCAGGAAACTGATGCAACTACAATAACATCTTTTTGAGTTAGAATTGAAGCAGCAGCTTGAAGTCTGAGCTGGTCAATTCTTTCATTTATGCTTGAATCCTTTTCAATATAAGTATCAGTTTGCGGAATATAGCTTTCTGGCTGATAATAATCATAATATGAAACAAAATAATTTACAGAATTTTTTGGGAAAAAAGTCTGGAATTCATTATAAAGCTGAGCAGCCAAAGTTTTATTTGGAGCCAATACTAAAGTGGGCTTTTGCAGTTTTTCAATAACTGAAGCCATAGTAAATGTTTTTCCAGAACCAGTAACGCCTAACAAAGTTTGATTAGGATACTTTTTATAGCCTTTGACAAGTTTTTCAATTGCTTGAGGCTGATCGCCTTTTGGCTCGAATTTTGAAACAAGCTTAAAATTCATATTTATAAATCGAATTATAGCAAAAATTGACCAAGAAATCAATATATTTGGGTAAATTTTACTAAAAATTAGTAATTTGGTATAATATAAGTAGCTTCATTTTGACGCTGATGCAAATTTCGGGACATAATATTTCCATGCGGAGACTCATATCGCATTGCTCCGTGGAGTAATGTTGCGGTCACCCACCTGTTGTCTCGCCGGAATTGGTATCAGTTGATTGATGAAGCCCTTTTAAAAAGTTAAAAGTAAAAAGGAAAAAGTCAAAAATATGGAGTCCTGATAAATCAGGACGCATTTTTATAACGCCCTTTAGAAGGTTGTTTTTTTATGTTAAAATTAATATATAGGAATCTCTGGAAAATATATTTTCTACTGCAATTTCCAAATTTTTGCTGCAAATTGTTAAAAAGCTCGTCAGCTTAATTTAGCTATTAGGCCTCCTCACTTTTTACAATTTTCGCTTTAAAATTTGAAAATTTCGTAACGAAATTCTACTTTTCAGAGCTTCCTAAGGATTAATAAGATAAAAATATGCCAGAAAAACCTTCATATCAAAGAGGGCAGGAGAAATCATTAGCCAAATCAGAAATTGAGCAGGGCCTGTCTGATTATTTGGCAGAAGCTAGGCCAAAAAAAGAGATAAGCAAAGATTTGGCAAAAACATTTAATCGGACAAAGGCAGAAGATCCGATTTCCAAACAAGATTTTCAACAAGAAGTCAAAGATTATATTGATCAAAATTTTGAAAAACTTTTGCCATTATTGGTGACTCATGACAGAGATTTAATTTTAGAAGAATTGAAAAATTTTAATATTACCAATGAGGATTTGGGGAGATTTGGAAGTACGTTAAAAATTGCTAAAACAGTCAGAGGTATTAAAGTGCAGCAAAAGAGTTCATGGGATGACAGATATGTGCCCCATTTTATGAGTGCAGCTCAGGTAATGAGTTATATCTATGCTAAAGATATGATAAGGGTTGATTCTCAAAATGAAGCAGGCCTATTAGATGTGGGTATGCCTCACCGTTATTATCATCAGGCAAAAAAAAGATATTTATGTAAAAATGACTATGGCATGCAGGTTTGGAGTGATACACATAACAGAAAAATAGAGGGAAATGCAACGATGGTCCACCCTTTTATAGATGAAGCAGTTACAGAATTTTCAAGGGTTTATAATAATTTTAGATCTATTGTTAGAGGAATAAATGCCAGAAATGTGAAAAAATTAAGGAAAAAAGCATTTATGGAAAAGGGGAGGGGATTAAATATAAGAGAATTAGATGCATTACAAAAACAAGCTCGTTCTATGACTGTTGAAGAAATGAAAGAGATGTTTCCTCCTGGCTCAAAAAACAGAGAATTAGTGTTAGAAGCAATTCCAGCTGAGAAGACAATTGGAAAGCTGCAGTTGAGCGCTGGTAGGATTAGCAGCAGATATGGATTTTTAAGCAAAGATCCAAAACGCGATTATGAAAATTTTATTAAATTTGGACATAAAAGGTTAAGCAGAGTATTTAGACAACCAAAACCAAAGGAAAAGGAAGGTGCGACAATTAATTTTGTAGTTTCAGATATTGATAAAAAACCAGTAATAGTTGATGAGGACAGAGTAAAAAGAGCGCAAAGGCATATTCACTCAGTTGTTGAGTCTAATTTGTTAAATCGGGCTGTTCAGAGGGAAAAAGATCCGAATTTTTTGAGAGTTTATAATAGATATCGATCGCCATATGAGATGAATCCAGAGAATGAAAATTATTTTCGAAATCATGATCTGTATAAATTGGTAAAAGGATTTGGTCCTAAAAAAGCAGAGCAAATATTTACCAGTGCAAAATTGCCGACTGCTGCTATTATGAGAGGATTTGAATATCTAAAAGCAATGAGGTATAACATTTCAAGATCAAACTCTCAGGCAATCGCTAAGCAAATACATGAAGTTCATAAATTAACAAAGTCAGGTCTTTGGAATTATTTAATGCTACGGGATGTAAAATACAAAGGAGCCAGTAATGTTGTCCTTTGGCTTAAATCTCTTGGTAGCAGAAGAGCAATTGAAATTTTTAATGAAGGGAAAAGACTTTTTTGGCTGGGCAATCAGTGCCATTATGAAACGTATAGACAGGCTGAAAATCAGCCAGATCAAATGAGAATAGGCAGGGCTTTTATCCATGAAAGTGAATATATAAATTGGGGCATTTATGATCTTTCTAATATAAAAATCCCACAGAAAAAAGTAAACCAGATTTTTAATCAAAATAAGAAGCAGATTGTTAATTTATTAAGTACTGGGCCGATAATGACTGATCAATATGCAACATTACATCCAGACTATGCAGCAGAACAGCGAACAAGACAAGAAACTGGCGCAAATTTATCATTGGTCATCCAGGCAATAGCTACTGGTAGAGATTTACGTGGGGCAGCTTTGGCAACTGATAAAAAAAGGTATTTAGAGGGTGTAATCCACAGAGAAAATGAAGATGACGTTGAATTTGCGTTAAAAGATTGGTCTCCTGCGAATCGCAGAGAATTAGATGAAAAGACATTGCGTTTGTATTATGAAAATGCTGAAGAATTTATGGGATTAGATCCGCGGGGCTTAGAGCATTTTATTAGCTGGAAAATGCAGGAAAAGAGTTCAGCTGATAAAAAAGATAAAGCCTGGATAGAAATGATTAGCCAAGCTCCAAAAAGCAAGGATAATTTGGATTTTATGATCTGTTTGAGCAGGCAGGTGCCAGAAGTTCGCAATTGGTATAGAGAGGGCGCTGAATATGTCGGCGGACAGATGATGGAAGAATATTTAATGAGATTTAATGCTACTCGTGACCAGCATGGAAAGTTTGCAGATTGGCATGATACGCTTTTTTGGGTGCCGAATATTTCACAGTTAAATAAAAAAGATGCTAAGGGAATTTTACTCAGTATTCAGACAATGGATGCAAATCGGGCATTTGTACATCTTTTACCAAGGTATGACAAAGATAGAGATCCGTTAAAATCCAGCGGACCAGTTGAATCTCTTAGAGAATTGAAAAAGAGGGTAATTGCCATTGAAGCAAATATAAACTTTGAAGGATTGCCAGAGGAAGTGATCGAAATTACTTTTGCACCGGGATTTAATGTAGCCTCTTTGGAAAATTTGAGAAGAGATCAAAGGTTCCAAAATTTAGTTGAAGGTGAATTTGATAAAGAACAGCCTTTTAAGCCGCATAAAAGAACTTTTTGCGCCCGTGCTCTGCCAGAAGCAATAAGCGAGGGACTGGGTTCTAGAAAAAACAAAATAAAGGGCACAGCTCAAAGTCCTAAAAAGTTTTTTGCTGCGTTAAATAAATTGGTTAAAGGCAAAGAAATTGATGGCAAGAAATTAAAAGTATTGGATTTGCTTGAAAATGTGCCAATAGAATTAGAAGAAAAAATTATTGAATTGCTTCAGAAGCAAAGAGTAAATACTGGGCCTATAGTTGAAGCTGAAATTCATGCAAAATCAGATCCGCAGGGCTGGGTTTGTGGAAATTATACTGATTGTTGCATGCCTTTTGGTAATTTTAGGAATGATGATTACATGTTTAATAAATCAACTCAGTATTTTACAGTTAAATACAATGGTCGTATTATTTCGCAATCTGTAATTGTTGACAGCACTGATAATCGGGATAAAAGTGATGTAGTAATTTTAGATAATATTGAAGTTGCCCATAATTATAAAAATTTAAATGCATTATTATCAAAAGTATATAAGACTTTTTGGTCTGAATATACAAGCAAGCCAGTAAAGGTTGGCGCTGGCTATTTAGATTTAATACCATCAGGAGCAAAATTAGAAAAAAATAATTTTGTGCATAAAACTCGACTTCAGTATTCAGATTCTACTGGTCCTCAGATATATGCCATGCCAAAACTTCGTGGCATAGAATCTATAGATCAGATCGTCAGTTTTGCCAATTTATCAGAAAGAGATGCTGAGATGATTGCCAAGATAGAAGAAGATACATATCCGAAGGGAATGACTTTGGGCAAAGAGCGTATTGCCAGTACATTACGAAAGCAGAGAGAATTAGAAGTGCCAGGCGCATCAGGTAGCTTTGTAATCAGAAAAGGGGATGAGCCTGCTGGTTATTTATTGCTTTTGCCCGAAGATTCTAAGATAAAAAGAGGTGAGCAAGTTGCTCATGTACATGACATGGCAATTTTGCCAAAATTTCAGGGACAAGGCTTGGCAAAGGAAATATTAGAGCATTTGTTAGAAGTCGCTTCTATTTATAATGTATCAATTGAAGCAGAAGCCAGGGCCAGCACTTCATATGCTATGGTTATGAATGATAGTGTTAGACGCTGGATGGAAAGCAAAGGTTTTCATTTAGTAAAAAATGAAAAGATACCGAAATATTTGGGTAATGAGGACTTTTATTTTATTAGACTGGAAAATAGACAGGAAGTTCAACAAGAAGCAGTTTAAATACATTGAATAAAAAAACGCCAGTAATGGTGTTTTTTGTTTTGAAATTAAAAAAGCCAGATAGAGGGTGTCTTTCTGGCAGTTTATAAATTGAGCAAAGTAATTAAATTATTTAGATTTGGCTGATTTTTTCAAAACAAGGGGATCAAGTTTGTTCAACTGTATAGCTTCACGGTAATTTGTTACCGTAATTTGCGTGTTTTGTCCGAAGACTATTCTTCGGTAGGCTCTTTTTCGGCCGAAGCTTCATCCGCATCGTCGGAATCGCCTTCGTCGTCGGCCGAAGCTTCATCTGTTTCGGAAGCCTCTTCGTCAGAAGCCTCGTCCTTCTCGTCAGATTCTTCTTCGTCTTCTTCTGAAGCTTCATCCGCATCGTCGGAATCGCCTTCGTTGTCGGCCGAAGCTTCATCTGTTTCGGAAGCCTCTTCGTCAGAAGCCTCGTCCTTCTCGTCAGACTTGTCTTCCTCTTCTTCTGAAGCTTCATCCGCATCGTCGGAATCGCCTTCGTCGTCGGCCGAAGCTTTATCTGTTTCGGAAGCCTCTTCGTCAGAAGTCTCGTCCTTCTCATCAGACTTGTCTTCGTCTTCTTCTGAAGCTTCATCCGCATCGTCGGAATCGCCTTCGTCGTCGGCCGAAGCTTTGTCTGTCTCGGAAGATTCTTCCGTTTCTTCGGTAGCTTCCTTTTCCTCTGAAGTCTCTTCAGTTTTTTCCTCAGAACTTACTTCATCGTCTGAGGTTTTTTCTTCATCACTTGCTTCATCATCATCAGGATGAAGACTTAAAAGAAATTGACGAAAGGATTCGGCAACTTCAGCAAATTTTTCTTTGTCTTCCAGAACATTTAGTAAAAATCCAAAAATTTTTTCACCTGTGCTCATTTTTTCCCTCCTTAATGAGCAAAAAAGGTTGTAAAAGGAACTACCCCACCATGGGGTCAAGTGTTATCACCTATATTATTGTAGCATTATAAAAATATTTAAACAATTTAAAAAGTGGAAAACTTTTGCTAAAAAACATAATAATAATTATAATAAAAATATAAATGATAAATTAAATAAAAATTTATGCAAATTACATCTACAGCTTTTGAAGCTGGTAAGTCAATTCCATCAAAATATACTTGTGATGGAGAAAACACAAATCCGTCTTTGGCAATTTTAGAAGCTCCTGAAAATGCGAAAAGTTTAGTTTTAATATTAGATGATCCTGATTCACCTACAGGAACATGGATTCACTGGTTAATGTGGAATATTGATCCAAGCACAGGTATAATTGCGGAAAATTCAGTGCCTGAGGGAGCTGTTCAGGGTACAACAAGTTTTGGTAAAGCTGAATATGGCGGTCCATGTCCTCATTCTGGCCAGCATCGTTATTTTTTCAAGATTTTTGCTTTAGATATAATGTTAGATTTGGATGCAAGCACTGATATTTCTGCACTTGAAGAAGCAATGCAAGGTCATATTTTGGATCAGGCTGAGATAATGGGAGTTTATTCAAGATAATTTTTTGTTAAACATAGAAAAATATTTACATAAAAAGGCTCTGTATTTGGGCATGGCAAATCCAATGAATTTACTAACAGATTCTGCGGGTAATAGTCCATTAGGTGGTTGGGAATTAATGTGTTTGGATAATGATTTAGATGGTGCTGATTGTGGTGATACATGCCCTGATTTTTTATAATCCGGATCAGGAAACAGAAAATTGTGCAGAAATGCCGCCAGGATTTGTAGCAGTTGGAGCAGATGGAAACATACAAATTCAGGATGATGAAGCATATTATTATATTGAAGATGGTGCAAAGAGAATGATCTAAGAGGAGGTCTTTAGCAATAATATGTATAATACGGATTTTGTGATTGATAATGTTTCAACAGATATTCTTTATGCAACAGGAGATGCGATACAAAAGATGACAATTCCAGATATGCTGGGTTTTAAGTAATCATATTTTATATATATGAGAAAAGAGGCTTTGACAGCCTCTTTTTTAATATTGCATAATAATACTGATAAAAAGCTGTCAATAAGACAAAAATAAGTTATAATGAAAAGGACAAGGTATGAATAGAAAATAAATATGAAAAAATTAGCTATTTCACAATTTATTATTTTATTCTTTGGTACAATTTTTGCCTGGGGTAATTTTGTTTATGAATTTGTTCAATGGAGGGAAAGTGGAGAATGCCAAGCCTGTATAATTGGACAAATAAATAATCCTTTTTTATCACCTTGTTTTTATGGCGCTTTATTCTTTACTGCCGCATTTGTTTTAAGTGCAATTTTAATAAAAAGAATTAAATAAATATTTAAATATATGAAAAAAGTAATTTTCGCAACACACAATCAGGGTAAAGTAAAAGAGATGAGAGAAATTTTAAAAGATTTAAACATGGATTTAGAAATTGTCACTTTAGATGAAGCAGGCATTAAAGATGATATCGTTGAAGATGGAAAAACAATGGAGGCCAATGCTTTAATAAAGGCAAAATATATTTCTGAAAACACCAAAGAATGGGCAATAGGCGAGGATACAGGCCTTTGTATTGAAGCATTGGATGGTAAGCCAGGCGTAAGAACAGCGCGCTGGGCAGATGATAATGGTGAAGGAATTGATCATGAGCATTTATATGAATATTGTATTCAGCAGATGATTGATGTACCTGAAGGCAAGAGGCAAGCATATTTTGAAACGGCCTTGGCATTGGTTTCGCCAGATGGGCAAGAATGGATTTTCAAAGGCAGAGTTGACGGAGCAATTGCAGAACAGCCAAAAGGTGAACCACGGAAAAGTTTGCCTTATGACATGGTTTTTATACCAGATGGTTATGAAATGACCTTTGCTGAAATGTCTGATGAGGAAAAAAATGCTTTAAGCCATCGTGGCAGGGCATTTGAAGAGTTTAAAAAATTTATAAAAATAAAAGGAAAACTATTAAAATAATATGAAATTCAAATTAAATTATTTAATAATTCCGCTAATTGTGATTGCTGTTTCAGTCATTGGCAGTTTTTTTACAGATTCTGGCATGGATTGGTATGATACAATTAATTTGCCTGATTTTACACCGCCCGGCTCTATAATCGGAGCGGTTTGGACAGTAATTTTTATTTTATGCGCGATTTCTGTATTAATTGTTTGGAATAAAACCAAGCATGACAAAGTTTTTCGGATAATTATAATGATTTTTATAATAAATGCGGTTTTAAATGTTTTGTGGAGCATGCTTTTTTTCAATCAACAAATGATTACTGCGTCATTGACTGAAATATTTATTTTAAATGCCACAACCTTAGCCTTAATTATATTCATTTGGCCAAGATCAAAATTGGCTTCTAGCCTTTTAATCCCATATTTTGCCTGGGTATGCTTTGCTACCTTTTTACTTTATAATATCTGGCAGTTAAATAGATAGAGATATATAATAAATAAGGAAGTGATTTGCATCGCTTCTTTATTTTATTTAGAATAAAGATATATATGCCTACAAAAGAAAGAGCTGAAAAAATAAAAGATGTTGTGGCAAAAAGACAAAGAGGCCTTGTATTAGTTTTAGAAGACATTCATGATCCGCATAATGCTGAAGCTATTCTAAGAAGTGCTGATGCTTTTGGCATTCAAAAGGTTTATTTTATTTTTGAAAAAGAAAAAAAATTTAATCCGAAAAAAGTCGGTCGTTCCAGCTCATCTTCAGCAAATAAATGGCTTGATTTTGAAATTTTTGAATCAACAAAAGAATGCTTGAAAATGTTAAAAAAAGAAAAATATGAAATTATTGCTACTGTATTAGATAAAGATTCAGAAAATTTATTTGAAACAAAATTAAAAGATAAAAAAATAGCTATATTGGTTGGCAATGAGCACAGAGGTCTTTCCAAAACTGCTATTAAAATATCAGATCGAAAAATCATTATTCCAATGGCTGGCATGGTTCAAAGCCTAAATGTATCAGTGACTGCTGCCATATTCTTATTTGAAATTACCAGGCAGCGAAATCCTAAGATGAAAAAGTATTTGATGAAGAAAAGAGAGCAGAAAAAATTAATAAAGGACTTTATAGAAAGATAAGATCGGGCAAAAGGCTCGATTTTTTGGTTGACTGATTTTTTCACATATGTTAAAAATAAGTGTCCTTTGAAAATGTGATACAAGCCAACAGCCTGGCAATAGGAGGAAAAAATGGCTAAAAAACCGATGGAATTTCCTGATATTAAATTTTGGGATGAAAAAGCCACGCTAATTAATTTTATTAATCCGCAGGAATTTAAAAGATCAGATCTTTTAAGGAAATTGGGATTAAAATGGCTGCCATGGGTAGACAGTTTCGGCACTTCTGATAGGGAAGAAATTCTTCGCCGGCAGCGGCTGATTAGGTTGTTCGTAGAAAATTTGAAGTTTACATGGGCATTGAATGATTGGAATGATTTGGGATCTTCAGTACCGACTAGGGGTCAAGCTTTTTTAGATCATTTTAATCCTGAGAATAAACATAATCCATTTTGGAAAAAGGTTAATGATGTCTGCCATGCATTTGAACAAGCAAGAAACTCAGGCAATGAGATTCCTGCTGAAGCTGAAGAATTATTTAGGTTTATAAATGCAACTAAAGAAGCTCAGGAAGCTCTTGAAACAGAGTGGGCTGATCAAGTAGCTGAGAAAATTCATAAAGCAGCAGAGTTTCAGGGTATGGTTACCATACGCGTCGAAAATAGAGGTTATAAAGGTCAAAAAAACAGCAGAATCGTGCACAGTTCTTCTTATGGATATCGCTTATATTCATATCATCTATCTTCAGCTTATAAACTATGGGATATTAAGAGATGGATGAAGTCCAAAGTTTTTAGTGCGTTTAGATCATTCTTTAAATGGATAAATAAAAGAAAAGTCAGAAGAAAATATACTCATCTGTTTATTGAGGGTTTACCTCAACCTATAAGAAGTGCAATTAATTTATATATTAATAACATCTTTGATCGCTTTCATTTGAAGGATGATGAGCAAATAGAATTACGCTGTTATTTTAATTATAACCAGGAAGGCTTAAGACTGAGAATTATTTCTTTAGATTTTATTCAAGAGCGCAAAACTCGCATTGGTTACGCTCCTCAACTGAGCGATACTTTTGAAGGTTTTTCAAAAACACAAAAGAGGCAAATTGCCAGAATGAATAAAAGAATGCAGAGAAAAGCCCAAAAATTAAACAGGTTGTCACACCGTGTTTTGGCAGCTCTTGGCTTTATCAGTAAAAAGGCTCCTAATTTATTAGGATATGGTAGCGAGATTAAATCTAAAGAAATAGATTTGAAGTATCAATGGCCGACTTTTTCCGGTATGCTTGCGGATAATCCGGATTTGGCTGAAAAATATAGCAAAATTGATAATTATAGAAAGTATATTACTGAGCAATTTAAGATATTAAAGCAAATCAATAGCATTGCCATTGCTTTTATCAATAAAGCGGAAAAAATTGGTCGTTCTTTGTCATTTCCCAAGATTTTGGGACCAGATGAACATTTATTCTCATTTGAAGAGCTTTATCCCATTCATCTGATTGGCAGGAAGAAAAGAGGAAATGGAAATGAACAAATAAAGGCTAAAGATATTGTGCCAATTCGATCACTTGTTCCGCTTAACGGACAGATGCTAGCTTTTACCGGACAGAATGCCAGTGGCAAAACTGTTGCTGAGGAAGCAATTGTTCATGAAATCTTCTGCGCTCAGTCTGGATTTCCCACTTTTGGAATAAAAGTGGCTCTAAATCCAAAAAGCAAGATTGGAATGGTTTTACTTGAACGCGGAGATGGTTCCACAGTTCAGCTAATGGTTGAAAAAATGGCCAGAGTTCTAAAAGAGGTCAAAGAATCTGCTCAAAATGGTTCAGTGGTAGTGCTTGACGAAGTGGGAACTGGAACAAATTCTTCTGCTGGCATAGCTATTGGCCAAAAGTTTTTACAGGCCTTTGCGAAGGCTGGCTGCAGCATGGTTTTTTCAACTCAGATCCCTGAGTTAGCACAGTTTACTGAAGAGGAATTAGAGGCTATATGCTTTAACTTTGAGTTTGATCATACGATCAGTCCGGGCATTGGTACCAGTGATGCTGATCGGCTGATTGAACAATTAGGAGTTGATGAATTACTAAGATAAATCACAAGCAATGACTTGTGATTTTTTGATTGACAAAACATAATTTAAAATATAAGATAATTTATCTTGTTCTTTTATTAATGCCCCAAGAGGAGGGAAAAATGCCTCAACCAGTTGCTGTAATCAATGGAATCGCTGTTTACACTAATAAACAAGTCTCTCATATTGTAAATACTCGAATTTTTTTCCATGATGGAAGTTGGTGTGATGTTAAATCTGGGGATGTTTCAAATAAAGGCCCTGGCTATATTAGGATGGGATCTCCGAATATAGCAGAAAATGATGATGAGGAAATGAAGGTTATTGGTCCTAAAGAATATGAAGCAGAGAAACTGCTTATCTCAGAAGTTATTGCTAATGTGACTATTATGCCTCATGATAGACAAGTAATTTCAGTTGAAATTAAGGGACCAAAATTATTAGTAGAACGAATTGATATTGATCAAGGTGGAAGTCTATTAGATATTAGCGGTTCTGAAAAAAATGTTTCTATTAGCAATAGCTCTTTCCAATCAAATGTATCTAGCAATTTTGTGATTGGCGGTATTACTATGAGTCAATGTAGCTTTGTTAATTCAGCAGATTTTTCTCAGAGAGAAATACCAGAGTTGACTGTTAAGGTCCCCAAATTCAGTCCTGTGGCTGTATTTAATATTTTTGGAAAGACAGAAATCGGAGATACAGAAGGTCCATTGGTTGTTGAACTTCAGGGGGTGGATGATGTTGTTGCAGGAAAAGTAACTGATGCAGACTTAAAACTTCAGGGAGCTGGCAATATAAAAGTAAATGAGGTAAATGGCCAGACAAAAATGCAAATTCAAGGTACAGGAAATATTAATGTTAAGGATGGCCAGGCTGACTGGTTGGAAATTCATGTGCAGGGCGTTGGCAATGCCCGCTTTAATGGAACAGCAGAAAATGCTCGTTTATATGTTCAGGGTGTGGGTGATATTTATGTTAGAGAAGTAAAAAGTCGTCCACGAAAATCAGTTGAAGGTGTAGGAACTATTCATGTAGGTAATTGGTAAAAGAAGAAGGTCTAATTTAAAAAACTCTCTTAAAATAGAGAGTTTTATTAAATATAAAAAATAAAAATTATTTTGCCATCTTTGTCATTCTACTTATACAACTGGTACAAATACTCATTTTTTTACCATTAATTCTTTTCGTTTGAATATTTGGATATTGTTTAGTTTTAGTAGCTTGCATTGAATGGCTTCGTTTAATTTTGACTTTTGGCCCTTTGCCGCATTTTTGACAGACTTTCATATTTTTTAATCCGAATTTTCTTATGCCCGCCTCTGGCGGATTTATTACAAATTATGGAAAAAGTTTAACATATATGGTAAAATAAAGCAAGTGAAGTTAATTGTTGATTGCTGATTATTTAACGCTTTTAACGCGTAACGTCACAACATCATAACTTCGTAACTTCATAACGATATAACTTTCTTATGATTTTACAATTACTTTTTGAACAACCAATCCTATTTTTTGCCTGGGTGATTGCCATTGTGATTGCTATTACTGTTCATGAATTCAGCCATGCGCTGGTTGGAACTATGCTTGGTGATAACACTGCAAAAAATGAAGGCAGAGTAACATTAAATCCATTGTCTCATTTAAGCGGCATTGGTTTTTTAATGCTGCTTTTAGTTGGATTTGGCTGGGGTAAGCCTGTACCGTTTAATCCATATAATTTGAAGAATAAAAGATGGGGACCGTCTTTGATTTCACTTGCCGGGCCAGCTTCAAATCTGATTATTGCTGTTGTGGCCGGACTAATATTAAAAGGACTTTTATTTTATCATATATTACTGCCAGGGAATTTATTAATTGAATTTTTAAATTTATTGGTTATAATAAATGTAATCTTGATGGTTTTCAATTTAATTCCAATTCCGCCGTTGGATGGTTCAAAAGTTCTATTTTCAATCTTGCATCAGCCAAAGTATAATCAGATCAAGTTATGGTTAAGTACGAAAGGACCAATAGTATTGCTGGTAGTTATTTTTTTAGATTATGTTTTAAATATTAATATATTTAGCGGATTATTTAGATTAATATTAGATGGAGTATATAAGATACTATTTTAATTAAGTAATAGAATTGTTGCCTTAAAGGCAGTTGATCAAGCCTGTTTAATCGACATATAAGTTGTTGTGTCCCTGCTAAACTTTTTTTGGACATTATAGTTTGAGCATATTATGAAAATTTGTCAAGCCTGCATATTTTGGGGACAAATACGGTCTTTGTTCTTGACGGCAAATATAAATAATGCTAAAGTCTTGGTAGTGTAAATATTTATTGTATTCATATTAATAGAGTAAAGTATTTACTCTGTTTTTTTACAGTACTGATATTCGTATGGCAAGAATTAGTCAATTAGTTAAAAAAAAGAAAAGACCAACAAAGATAAAGAAATCTAAGTCACCAGCACTTCAGACTGTTTTTAATACTTTAAAAAGAAGGAGAGTAAATTTACCTAAGGGTTCTCCATTTAAAAGAGGTGTATGCGTAAAAGTTACAACTATGACTCCAAAGAAGCCGAATTCAGCGCTCCGAAAAATTGCTCGTGTTCGGTTGTCAAACGGAATGGAAGTAACAGCGTATATTCCAGGAGAAGGCCATAATTTGCAGGAACACTCTATTGTATTGCTTCGTGGTGGCAGAGTTAAGGATTTGCCAGGTGTAAGATATCATGTTGTCCGAGGAGTCTATGATACTTCTGGTGTTGAAGGTCGAAAACAAAGCCGGTCTAAGTATGGAGCTAAGAGAGTTAAATAAGATTTTAGATATATATGAGAGGAAAGCGCGCAACAAAACGAAAAATAAATCCAGATATAAAGTACAATAATACTATTGTTGCTAAATTTATTAATTACATAATGCAAGACGGAAAAAAATCAACAGCAGAAAAAGTTGTCTATGATAGTTTTAATATTATTGATCAGAGGATAAAAGCAGGGAAGATTTCAGCTGAATATAAAACGTCTTTGGAAGTTTTTGATACAGCAATAAAAAATATAATGCCTCAGATTGAAGTTAGAGGAAAAAGAATTGGTGGCGGTAATTATCAAGTGCCGTATCCAGTGCGTGGAGATCGCCGATATGCATTGGCTTTTCGGTGGATAATTGAATCATCAAGAAAGAAAAAAGGCAGAGCAATGGCTGAAAAACTGGCAGATGAATTTATAGCTGCTATAAATAATGAAGGCGATTCAATGAAGAAAAAAGCAGATGTCCAAAGGATGGCAGAAGCCAATCGAGCATTTGCTCATTTTGCTAGATAATTTATTAGCTTGTAGGAAGTTAGCTTGTAGGAATTAGAAACTACCAGCTACCAGCTACAGGCTAATTCCTAAATATGCCCAGAGAGTATACTTTAGAAAAAACAAGAAACATTGGGATTATTGCCCATATTGATGCCGGTAAAACTACTGTTACCGAGCGTATTTTATTTTACACAGGAAAAAAATATAAAATTGGAGAAGTTCATGAAGGTGAAGCAGAAATGGACTGGATGGAACAGGAAAGAGAAAGAGGAATTACCATAACTTCAGCGGCCACTACCTGCTTTTGGAATGATTGTCGAATAAATATTATTGATACTCCAGGTCACGTTGACTTTACAGCTGAAGTGGAAAGATCACTCCGCGTCTTAGACGGCGGAGTTGTTGTTTTTGACGGCGTTGCCGGAGTTGAACCGCAGTCTGAAACAGTTTGGCACCAGGCTGATAAATATTCAGTTCCACGATTGGCTTTTATAAATAAAATGGACAGAATGGGAGCTGACTTTGACGCTGATGTTAATTCAATACATGAACGCTTAACAAAAATAGCTTATCCTATTCAGTTGCCAATCGGAGCGGCTGAAACTTTTAAAGGCGTTATTGATTTATTAAAACAAAAGGCATATATATATAATGATGATCTAGGCGTTAATATTGAAGAAACGGAAATCCCAGATGATATGAAATCCAAGTCTGAAGAGGCGAGAAATAAATTAATTGAAGCAGTTGTTGAAAATGACGAAGCTTTAATGGAAAAATATTTAGGCGGAGAAGAAATTCCTGTTGAAGATATAAAGAGAGTATTGCGGAAAGCAACTATTGAAAACAAAATTATACCGATTGTAGTTGGTAGTGCCTTAAAAAATAAGGGAGTTCAGCTGGTTTTGGACGCGATTGTTGATTATTTGCCAAATCCATTGGAAGTGCCGTCAATTGTTGGAACAGATCCTAATGATGAGGAAAAAGAGCTCGAGATTAAATCGTCTGATGAAGAACCTTTTGCAGCATTAGCTTTTAAAATTGCTACAGATCCGTTTGTTGGAAAATTATCATTCATCCGAGTTTATTCAGGTATATTAAAGAGCGGATCATATGTGTTAAATACTACAACAGGTGAAAAAGAAAGAATTGGTCGAATTGTTCGAATGCATGCTAATCACAGAGAAGAAGTTGAAGAAGTCTATGCTGGAGAGATCGCCGCGGCCATTGGCCTAAAGAATACTTTTACCGGCCATACTTTATGTGATGAGACGAGGCCAGTAGTTTTAGAAACAATTACTTTCCCTGAGCCGGTTATTTCTGTGGCTATTGAGCCAAAAACTAAAGCTGACCAGGAAAAAATGGGAATTGCTTTACAGAAATTATCTGAAGAAGATCCTACTTTTAGAATTCATACTGATGAAGAAACAATGCAGACTATTGTTGAAGGTATGGGAGAGCTTCATCTGGAAGTTTTGGTTGACCGGATGAAAAGAGAATTTAAGGTAGAGGCAAATACTGGTAAACCACAGGTTGCATATAAGGAAACTATTAAACAAACAGCAGAAGCTGAAGGTAAGTATGTAAGACAGTCTGGCGGACGCGGACAATACGGACATTGCTGGCTTCGGGTTGAGCCGCAGGAACGCGGAGACGGTTTTGAGTTTGTTGACGCTATAAAAGGCGGAGTAATTCCAAAAGAATTTTTACCTGCGATTCAAAAAGGAATTAAAGAAGCTTTAGATAAGGGTGTTTTGGCAGGTTATCCTTTAATTGACGTAAAAGTTACTTGTTATGACGGATCATATCATGAGGTAGATTCATCTGAAGCAGCATTTAAAATTGCCGGTTCAATGGCCTTGCAAGATGCGTCTAAAAAAGCTACTTTGGTATTATTAGAACCAGTTATGAAAGTAGAAGTAGTTACACCAGAACAGTTTATGGGAGATGTCGTAGGAGATTTGAATTCTAAGCGTGCCCAGATTAATGAAATGAGAGACCGAAGCAATGTGAAAGTTATTGATGCTTTTGTACCATTAGGAGAGATGTTTGGTTATGCTACTCAACTTCGTTCTATTACTCAGGGCCGGGCAAGTTATGCAATGGAATTTTCTCATTATGCTGATGTTCCAAGTAATGTTTTAGACAGTATTATAGGAGAAAAGAAATAAAAGAATATAATTAATTTATATATATGTATAATAATTTGGAAAAGATTTTCAAATTAATACAGCAAACAGGAGATCGTTGCATCATATGTGATCCAAAATCAGATGAGCATTTTGTTGTCATGCCATTTTCAGAGTATGAGCGCCTGATTTCATCTAATACTAGTAACATTCGTGACTTGACACAAGATGAATTTTTGGATAAAATAAACCGTGATGTTGCAATTTGGAAAGCAGGCCAAAATACTGAAAATTTAGACTGGGATGATAAGGAAATAGTGAAAAAAGAGGATATTTTAGAAGATATTGAACAGGAAGAAAATGAAGATAAATTCTATCTAGAACCGCTCGAATCCTAAAAAACTTGCTTTTTTTTAGTTTTTGAGTTATAATTTTCATACAATTTTATAATTAATATTATTAGTTAAAAAAGCAGCTGGATTACAAAACCTTTTTAAGGTGCTGCTTTAAGGAGAATAAAAACACATGGCAGAAACATTTGATAGATCAAAACCACATGTTAATGTGGGTACAATTGGTCATGTCGATCATGGAAAAACAACTTTAACAGCTGCTATTTTGAAGGTAATGGCCGCTAGGGGCATGAGCGCCCAAGAAATGAGTGTTAATGATATTGATAAGGCTCCTGAAGAAAAAGAAAGAGGAATCACTATTGCTACCGCTCATGTTGAATATCAAACAGAAAAAAGACACTATGCTCACGTAGACTGTCCAGGTCATGCTGACTATGTAAAAAATATGATTACTGGTGCAGCTCAGATGGATGGAGCAATTTTAGTAGTATCAGCTACTGATGGCCCAATGCCACAGACCAGAGAACATATTTTGTTAGCCAGACAAGTTGGTGTGCCTTATATTGTCGTATTCTTAAATAAGGTTGATATGGTTGAAGAAAAGGAATTAATTGATTTAGTAGAAGAAGAAGTAAGAGACTTATTAAAGAAATATGAATTTCCTGGAGATGAAACTCCAATCATAAGAGGTTCTGCATTAAAAGCTTTAGAAACTCCTGAAGACGAAGAAGTATCAAAACCAATCATGGAATTGTTAAATGCATTGGATGAATATATCCCAGAGCCAGAAAGAGACATTGACAAGCCATACTTAATGCCAATAGAAGACATTTTTACTATTGAAGGCAGAGGTACTGTAGTAACTGGAAGAATTGAGAGAGGTATTGTTAAAGTAAATGAAGAAATCGAAATTGTTGGCTTACGAGATACTCAAAAAACAGTAGTAACTGGAGTTGAGATGTTTAAGAAAACATTGGATGAGGGGAGAGCTGGTGATAATGCAGGTATTTTGCTGCGTGGTACAAAAAAAGAAGATGTTGAGCGCGGTCAAGTATTAGCTAAACCAGGTACAGTTAATCCTCATACAGAATTTGAAGCAGAAGTATATATTTTAACCAAAGATGAAGGCGGTAGACATAAACCATTTTTTAAAGGATATAAACCTCAATTTTATATCAGAACCACTGATGTTACTGGTGAGGTTACTTTACCTGAAGGAACAGAAATGGTAATGCCTGGCGATACAGTTACTTTTGCAATTAAATTAATCGTTCCAGTTGCCTTGGAAGAACAGCAAAGATTTGCTATTCGTGAAGGCGGCAGAACTATTGGTGCAGGTGTTGTTACCAAGATTAATAAATAAGTTATGGTAGACCAAAAAGAAAATGAAAAAGACAAAAAAGGAAAATCTGTATCAAGAATTCGTATTAAGATAAAAGCTTACGATCATAAAATTATAGATCAATCTACAAAAACTATAATGGAAGCTGGTGAGCGGACAGGCGCTGCTATTTGCGGCCCTGTCCCATTGCCAGTGGAAAAGAAAAAATATACAGTCAATCGTTCTACTTTTGTTCATAAAGACGCTAGAGATCAGTATGAGATGAGAATTCATAAACGATTGATAGATATTTTGAATCCTACTCCTCAGACCATTGATTCATTAATGAGTCTAAATTTACCAGCAGGAGTAGATATAGAGATTAAAATGTAATAAAGGTTTTTATTTTTCCTTGGATAACCAATTTTTTTTTGAAGTGTCAGAGGAAAAATGAAAGTCAATGGAGAATTAACATTTAAGATAAGGATTACAATTGAAAGGAATAAAGTCGATATTATATTACCGGGCTTTATGCTCGGTTATTTATTTCAAAATATGAAATTTTTATTGGGACAAAAAAAAGAAATGAGTCAGATTTATGAAGGTGACAAGTTAATTCCAGTTACGAAAGTTATTGCTGGCCCTTGTTTTATTTCTGATGTAAAGACAAAAGAACGAGATGGTTATGATGCTGTTCAGATAGCTTTTATAGAGAAGAAAAAAGGAAGAAAACCCAATAAGTTAAAGGATATTGGCAAAACCGGTTATTTCCAGTATACACGGGAATTCAGAGTATCTGAAAAAGATAATATTTTGGAAAAAATAAAAAAAGGCCAGAAAATTGATGTAAATATTTTTGAAAAAGGTGAATCAGTGAAAGTAAGCGCTACTTCAAAGGGAAAAGGTTTTCAAGGCGTAGTAAAAAGACATGGTTTTAAGGGCGGCCCAGCATCACATGGTCATAAAGATCAATTGCGTATGCCTGGATCTATCGGCTCATTAGGACCAGCACATGTATTTAAAGGAACCAGAATGGCGGGACGAATGGGTGGAGAAAGTGTTTCCATTGCCAAAGCTGAGATAGTTGGAGTTAATCCAGAAGATAATTCACTTTTACTAAAAGGAGCAGTTCCTGGAGCTAGAAATGGATTAGTTTTATTAAGTAATGTACAAGAATTTAAAATAGCAGAAAAAAAAGAAGAGCAGGTTGAGGAATCAAAAGCTCAGGCTGAGACGAAGACTGAGAAAGAATCAGCTTCTGATTCTAAGACAGATAAGTCTGATGATAAAGCAGCAGAGAAAGATTCAGTAGAAAAAAAAGAGGATAAAAAGCCAGAAATTAAAGAGAAAGAAAATGCTGCAAACGATAAAAAGAAAGAAGATGAAAATAAGTAAATATGTTAAAAGCCAAAGTTTACAATAATCAGGGAAAAGAAGTAAAGACGGTTGATTTGCCAAAGTCAGTTTTTGGTGTTCAGCCAAATATGGATTTAATCAATCAGGTATTAACAGCACAAAAAAGTAATAGTAGGTTGGTTTTAGCACATGCAAAGGCAAGATCAGAAGTACGGGGAGGGGGCAGAAAACCTTGGCGTCAGAAAGGAACAGGGCGAGCTAGACATGGTTCTACTCGATCTCCTATTTGGGTTGGCGGTGGAGTTACCTTTGGTCCGATAAAAAGCAGAAATTTTTCAAAAAGAATTAATAAAAAAATGAAGAAGAAAGCGATTTTTATGGTATTGTCTGATCGGTTAGCAACTGGAGATATAAAATTTATTGATAATATTGAGTTTTCAGAAATAAAAACTAAGCAAGCTGTAGATTTATTAAAAAAATTAAAATTTGGAAAAAAAGTATTGGTCATTTTAGAAAAAGTGGATCAAAACGTTATTAAATCTTTTCAAAATATTCCAAAAACTTCAGTTATTAAAGCAGATAGTTTGAATATAATGGATTTACTGAATTATAATGAATTATTGATTACAGAAGAATCTATTAATGGAATTATTAAAACATATATTGCTAAGAAAGAATCAGAGACTGCTGAAGCAGAAGACAAGGCAAAGGTCACGAAAAAACCTGAAGGAAAAAAAGTGAAAAAATCTGCCAAAGGCGGGGCCGTTGCTGGTGGAAAAGCAACTGTCAAATAATTAATTTATATGGGTTTATTAAATAAGATAAAACGAAAAAAAGACACAGATAAAGATAAGAAAAAGCCAGCAGAGATGGTTGAAAAGAAAAAAGTTGAGAAAAAAGTTGAAAAACCAGTGAAGGAAAAGGCACAGAGAAAGCAATTGAAAAAGAAGGATCCAGAAGCATATAAAATTTTATTAAAGCCGCTTATTACTGAGAAGGCTACAGATTTGAGTGCGCAAAATCAATATGCTTTTATTGTTCCGAAAAGATCAAATAAAATTGAAATAGCTAAAACGATAGAACATGTTTATGGCGTAAATCCAGTTAAGGTCCGAGTAATGAATTTTTCTGGAAAAATGGTTCGTTACGGTAAGGTTATGGGTAAGACAAAAGGATGGAAAAAAGCTATTGTAATGTTAAAGCCAGAAGATAAAATTGAAATATACGAAGGAGTATAATAAGCTATGGGTATTAAAAAAGTAAAACCAACCACACCAGCAAGACGTCGCTATTCAGTTGATGATTTTTCAGATGTTACAGAAACAAAACCGGAAAAGGGTTTGATAAAGATGAAAAAGAAGCAGGGAGGCAGAGGTATGTATGGAAAAATTACTGTCAGACATCGTGGTGGTGGAAATAAGCAGTATTACAGAGAGGTTGATTTTAAAAGAAATAAATTTGACATTCCAGGCACAATAAAGACAATCGAATATGATCCAAATAGAAATGCCAGGATTGCCTTAGTATTTTATCCAGATGGGGAGAAAAGATATATTATTGCCCCGAGAGATTTAAAAGTAGATAATCAGATAATTTCATCTAAGAAAGCTGTTGAGATAAAAGCGGGAAATGCAACATCATTGGAAAATATTCCAATTGGAATGCCTGTTTACAATATTGAATTAGTACCAGGACGAGGTGGAGAATTAGTCCGAGCAGCTGGTGAAAGTGCCAAATTAATGGCTGTTGAAGGAAAATATGCACAGCTTCGGTTGCCTTCTGGTGAAGTAAGACTGGTACCAAAGGAAAGTATGGCCACTATTGGTGAAGTTAGTAATGCGGATTTTATGCATGTTAAAATAGGAAAAGCCGGTCGGAAAAGACATTTAGGTATTAAACCAACGGTTAGGGGAAAAGCAATGAATCCAGTTGATCATCCCCATGGCGGCGGAGAAGGCGGAAATCCTATTGGAATGAAGCATCCGAAAACTCCTTGGGGTAAGCCAGCCTTGGGTGTTCGAACCAGAAAACAAAATAAAGAATCGAATAAATTAATAATTAGAAGAAGAAGAAAGAAACGAAGATAATTTAATTAGGCTGGTAGGCCGGTAGGATAGTAGGCAAGTGGGAAAAATATTCCGCTAGTCTACCATCCTACCAGCCTATTATCCTACAAACCTAAAATATGGCAAGAAGTTTAAAAAAAGGACCATACATTGATGATAAGTTGATGAAAAAGGTCTCCAACCTAAAGCCAGGGGATAAGACTGTTATAAAAACATGGGCAAGAAGAGCCACTATTACTCCAGAAATGGTTGGGTTTACTTTTGGAGTCCATAATGGTAAAGAACATATTGAAGTTTATGTGGTGGAAAATATGGTTGGCCATAAATTAGGTGAATTTTCGCTGACTAGAAAATTTCAAAGGCATGGTGGTAAAATGCAAAAAGACATAGAAAAGAAAGCCGAATAATCCGGACTAAATAAAATAATATGGAAGTAAAAGCAAAAGCAAAATATATACGAATGTCTCCCAGAAAAGTCAGACTGGTAGTTGATCTAATCAGAGGTTTAGATGTGGTTAAAGCAGACAATCAGTTGCTGTTTATTAAAAAAGTTGCTGCTAGACCAGTAAAGAAATTGTTGGATTCAGCGGTGGCAAATGCTCATCATAATTTTGAGATTGAGAAGGATAATTTATATATCAAAGAAATTAAAGTTGACGAAGGTCCTACATTGAATCGATGGAAGCCTCGTGCATTTGGACGGGCAACTCCGATTAGAAAAAGATCCAGCCACATTAGTTTAATTTTAGAAGAAAAGGTACCAACCAAGAAAGAAGAAAAAAAGAAAGATGAATCGTCTTTCGTCAAAGCTACGGACGACAAGAAGAAAGGAAAATTATCAAGGGTTTCTGCTGATCAGGTAAAGAAGGATGTTTCTAAAAAGCCAGTAAGTCAGGAAGTGAAAAAACCTGTTGAAAGTGAAGAAGCAAGAGAACCATTTGATGAAAGGATGAAGGGTAAACACAGAGACCAGCAACATTTTGATAAGAAAACATTAAAAAACAAAGGATTTTTAAAGAAAATATTTAAGAGAAAATCAAGCACATAAAATATGGGAAAAAAGATAAATCCAATTATTTTCAGACTTAAGAGCGTGGGGACATGGAATTCCCGCTGGTTTGCTCGTGCAGCAGATTATAGAAAGTTCCTGCAGCAAGATATAAAAGTAAAAGGGTATTTGAGAAAAAAGCTTAGAGAATCCTTTTTAGCTAAAATTGAAATTGAGAGATCAGCTAATGAAATAAAGATATTTCTTTATTCTGCCCGTCCAGGAGTGATAATTGGTAAGGGTGGAGTTGGAATTGAAGATTTAAAAAAAGATATAAAGAACCGGTTTTTTGATAAAAAAGACAATATAAATATTAATATAAAAGAAGTAACCCAGCCAAACCTTAATGCAGCCTTAATTGCTCAAAGCATTGTATTTGATCTAGAACGGAGAGTCCCATATAGAAGAGCAATGAAGCAGGGTATTTCAAAGGTGGAGAGAGCTAATGCGAAAGGAGTGAAAGTTATTATAGCTGGCCGTTTGAATGGTGCAGAAATTGCCAGAACAGAAAAGATCGTATCTGGAAATTTGCCGTTACATACGATTCGAGCAGATATTGACTATGCATTTGAGGTTGCAACCACTACTTATGGCGTTATTGGTGTGAAAGTATGGATTTTTAAAGGAGAGAAATTTAGTAAATCAAAAAAATCAAGTAAATAAAATATGCTTTTACCGAAAAAAGTAAAACATAGAAAATGGCATAAAGGCCGGGGCCGATTCAGAAACTCAAAGGCAAAGGGCTCTACTGAAGTATCATTTGGAGAATATGGCTTGAAAGCAACGACCGGAGCCTGGATTGATTCACGACAGATAGAAGCTGCTCGTAGAGCTATTACCCGCTATATTAAAAGAGGTGGCAAGGTTTGGATTAGAATTTTTCCTGATAAGCCGGTTACTTCAAAAGGGTCACAGGCTGTAATGGGAAGCGGAAAGGGAGCTCCTGATAAATATGTTTCAATAGTTAAGCCTGGAACTGTAATATTTGAAATAGCTGGGGTACCTCAAGATATAGCTCGAGAGTCAATGAGGTTAGCTGGCCATAAATTGCCAGTGAGAGCTAAATTTGTTACAAAGAAGTAAATTATATTTATATATGAAAATGAGAGAATTAAAATCCAAATCAGAGGCAGAATTAAAAGATTTTTTTCTGGAAAATACTCAGAAGCTGCGTGATTTGAATTTTAAATTAGCCAGTGATCAGTTGAAGAATGTTAGGGATGTCAGAAAAGTAAAAAAAATAATTGCTCAGATTCATACATTAATGCAAGAAAGAAAAGGAAAAAAAGAAATTACTAAGAAATAATATATTTTATGAAAGCAGAAAAAAAAGAAAGAATTTATAGAAGATTTCAAGGAACGGTTGTCTCAGACAAAATGGATAAAACCGTAATTGTTTTGATTGAAAAATCAAAAACGCACAGGCGGTATTTGAAAAGATATAAAGTAACAAATAGAATAAAAGCGCATGATGAAAAAAATGAGTATAAAACCGGTGATATGGTTATAATTCAAGAATGCAGGCCATTGAGTAAAGATAAAACATTTAGAGTTATTAAAAAGGTTAAATAATTAATAAATAATATTAAGTTAAATAATGTATGATTCAGGACAGAACAATGTTACGATCAGCCGATAATACTGGAGCAAAAAAGCTCCAATGTATTAAAGTACTTGGTGGATATAAGAAAAGATATGCCAGACTTGGTGATATTATTACGATAACTGTCAAAGAAGCAAAACCTCATTCAGCAGTGAAAAAAGGCGAGGTTCTGCGAGCTGTGGTGGTTAGAACCAGAAAGGAAACTCGCAGAGAAGATGGAAGTTATATTCGGTTTGATGATAATGCTGTTATTATTATAGATAAAGAAACCGGAGAACCAAAAGGTACGCGTGTTTTTGGGCCGGTAGCTAGGGAGTTACGAAAAAAAGGGTTTACAAAAATTGTTTCTTTAGCACCAGAAGTTTTATAACAGTTACAAATTTATTATATGAAATTAAAGATAAAAAAAGGTGATAAAGTCCAGATTATTGTTGGCAGGGACAGATTAAAGAAGACAAAGAAGGGCGAGAAAACATTAAAAGCAAACCAAGGAAAGGTTGTGCAGATTTTTAAAACCACTGGTAAGATAGTAGTTGAAGGTTTAAATTTGAGAATAAAACATGTCAGGCCGAAAAAAGCTGGCGAGAAGGGTCAAAAAATTGAAATGCCTGCGCCAATGAATATTTCCAATGTAATGCTGGTTTGTCCGCGATGCAATAAGGCTGCTCGTGTAGGATTTAAAGTAACAAAAGGTGAAAGCGGTAAAGATAAAAAAGTGCGTTTTTGCAAAAAGTGTAAAGAAACAATAGATTAAATTTATGGATAGACTAGATAAACAATATAAAAAGAAGGTTATACCTGAATTAAAGAAAAAGTTCAGCTATAAAAATGATTTAGAAGTACCTCGTCTGTCAAAGGTGGTGCTAAATGTTGGAATTGGTCCAGGGTTAAAAGATGCTGATTATTTGGAAAATATTAAGAAAATGTTAATCCGTATTTCAGGACAAATGCCAGTAGAGACTAAGGCAAAAAAGTCTATTGCCAGTTTTAAAATAAGAGAAGGAATGATAGTAGGCGTAAAGCTTACTTTGCGAGGAAATAGGATGTATGATTTTATTGAGAAGTTGATACATGTTACATTACCTCGGGTGCGAGATTTTCGTGGACTGGAACCAAACAAGTTTGATAGCAAGGGAAATTATTCAATAGGATTTAAAGAACATGTAGCTTTTCCAGAAATCAGGTCAGATGAGGTTGAAAGAATTATGAGTTTGGAAGTTAATATTGCCACTACAGCAAAAACTGATAAAGAAGGATATGAGTTATTAAAATTATTGGGATTTCCTTTTAAAGAAAAAAATAAATAATAAAATATGGCAACTAAAGCACAGAAGGAAAAATCAAGTAAGCAACCAAAATATTCGACACGACTTGTTCGAAGATGTTGGAAGTGTGGCCGTAAAAGAGGTTATATGAGAGATTTTGATTTATGTAGAATATGTTTTAGAGAATTAGCAGAAAAAGGTGATATTCCTGGAATTACTAGAAGTAGCTGGTAATTTCATATAATTAAATCATAAATTTATTAAATAAAAATTATGACAGATCCAATTGCTGACATGTTAACCAGAATAAGAAACGCTTCGGCTATAAATATGCCTGAGGTAGTTATTCCATTTTCAAAAATAAAGTTTGAGGTTGCAAAAATTTTAGCAGAGGAAGGTTACATAAAAGAAGCAAATAAAATTGAAGATAACTACGGACAGATAGTTGTCAAATTAAAATATGAAAATGACCAGCCAGCAATTACCAGTATCAAAAGGGTAAGCAAGGTTGGCCGTAGGCTTTATGTAGGAAAAGACAAATTACCAAATATTTTAAATAATTTAGGAATTGCAATAATTACGACTTCTCAAGGCATAATGACGAATAAGAAAGCGAAGAAATTAGGCTTGGGAGGAGAAGTTATTTGTGAAGTTTATTAAGGATATGTCAAGAATAGGAAAAAATCCAATAGATATCCCTGAGGGCGTTCAGATAACCATTGATGGGCAAGTAGTTAAAGTAAAGGGACCAAAAGGTGAATTAAGTCAAGAAGTTCATCCCTCTATTAAAATTGATCAAAAAGACAATCAATTGAATTTTAGTATTGCTGACGAGAATTATAAAAAAGCCAATGCTTTTTGGGGACTTTATCGAAGTTTGGTTAATAATATGATAGTTGGTGTGACTGAGGGTTTTCAAAAACAATTGGAAGTAAACGGAGTGGGCTATAAAGCAAGCAGTGCTGGTAAACAATTGACTTTAAATGTCGGTTATTCACATCCAGTAGAATTTGAAATGCCAGAAGGCATTGAAGCAAAAGTAGAGGGAAATGTGATAACTATTTCTGGAATAAATAAACAGCAGGTAGGAGAAGTAGCTGCTAATATTAGAAAGGTTAGAAAACCAGAGCCTTATAAAGGCAAAGGAATTAAATATATTGATGAAGTTATAATTAGAAAAGTTGGAAAAACAGCTAAGGCAGCTGAATAATATATGAAAGATATATTTAAAATTAAAAGAAAAAAAAGGGAAATAAGGCATGGCCGAGTACGCGCCAAGATTTTTGGTACAAAAGATCGTCCCAGAATGGCCGTTTATCGTAGTTTAAATAGTTGTTATGTGCAATTAATAAATGATGAGACGGGAAAAACATTGGTCGCTTTTGATGATCGAAAGATAAAAGGCAATAAAACAAAACGAGCAGAAGAATTGGGAAAAAAGATAGCTCAATTAGCAAAGGAAAAGAAAATTACTTCTGTTGTTTTTGACCGTGGCGGTTTTAAATATCAAGGCAGAGTAAAGGCTGTCGCTGAAAGCGCGCGTGAAGCTGGCCTAAAATTTTAATAAAAAATATTATGATGAAATATAAAAAAAGAGCAAGAGAAGAAAAAGAGTTTAATCAGCAGCTAATTCATTTAGCTCGTGTAACTCGTGTAATGGCTGGTGGAAAACGAATGCGTTTTCGTGCCTGTGTTGTAATTGGTGACGGTAAAGGACGCGTCGGATATGGTCTTGCGAAAGGAACAGATGTTACTATTGCTATTAATAAGGCTGTAAAAAAAGCAAAGAAAGTAATAATCAAGGTGCCATTGGTAAAAAATACTATACCTCATGAGATAAGGATAAAATATAAAGCAGCAAAGATATTATTAAAGCCGGCTCCAGAAGGTACTGGAATAAAAGCTGGTAGTGTAGTCAGGCAGGTTCTTGAATTAGCAGGTGTACCCAATGTAGTTGGAAAAATTTTAGGGACCAGAAATAAAGTTGTAAACACTCAGGCGGTGATAAAGGCTTTAGCAAGTTTTAAAACCAGTGGGTTAAAATTAGATAAAATATCAGAGAAGAAAAATGATGTGGGAAAACCGGCTGTAAAAAAATCTATTCCAAAAAAGAAGAGAGTAGAAAAGCCTGAAAGTAAACAACCGAAAATTGATAAAAAGCCTAAAAGTAAAAAATAATTATGTCACTTAATTTACATACAATCAAAGCAAGCCCAAAAAAGAAAAAAAGAAGGATCGGCCGTGGTAATGCTTCTGGCCGTGGTACTTATTCGGGTAGAGGTATTAAAGGGCAACGATCTCGTTCTGGTGGTAAAAAGGGTCTGAAGATGAAAGGATTTAAGCAAAATTTGCTTCGCATCCCTAAGTTAAGAGGATTTAAAAGCCCGAAACCTAAAAAAGAAAATATCAATCTTAGCGTTTTAGATATTAATTTTCGTGACCAAGATATTATCACTCCAAAAATATTAGAGGAAAAAGGATTGATAAAAAAATCATCTCATGGAGTAAAGATTTTATCTGGGGGTGAATTGACAAAGAAATTAACATTTGAGGATTGCTGGTATTCAAAGACAGCAGAGGAGAAAATCATTAAAGCAGGTGGAAAAATTAAAAGACAAACTGATAAGAAGGTTGTAAAAAAAGAATCATTCCCTGCTAAAGCCACGGCGGATAAGTCAGACGACAAAGATAAGCCTATTAAAAAATAGATATCAATGCTATCATATAAATAATATTTAGGCGTAAAATATACGTATGTGGGAAAAATTAATGCAAATTTGGAAAATTAAAGATTTGAGGAAAAGCATCCTTTTTGTTTTGGCTATGCTTGTAATTTTCAGACTTGCTGCTCATATTCCAATTCCAGGAGTAAATGTGGAAAATTTAAGGGAATTTTTCGGTTCAAATGACATACTAGGATTGTTAAATATTTTTTCCGGCGGCGGCATGCAGAATTTTTCAATTGTAATGATGGGTGTTGCCCCTTATATTACTTCTTCAATTATTTTTCAATTATTAGGCATGATTGTCCCAAAATTAGAAGAAATGCAAAAAGAGGAAGCAGGCAGGCAAAAGATAAACATGTACACCAGAATTGCCACTGTTCCGTTGGCTATCCTGCAGTCATATTCAATGATTAAATTGCTTCAGCAGTCTCCAAAACCAATTATCGAAGATTTAAATCCTTATAAATTAGTGACGATGATTGTTACCATCACCGCTGGTACCATATTTTTAATGTGGATTGGTGAATTGATTTCAGAAAAGAAAATAGGAAACGGTATTTCTTTAATGATTTTTGCCGGTATTATTGCCAGTATTCCACAGGCAATTCAGCAGGCGATTATTAACTTTGATCGATCAAATTTAATCACATTACTTGTATTTGCCGCTATTGCCATAATAACCATTGTGGGTGTAGTTATTATAACTGAAGGCCAGAGAAATATTCCGGTGTCATATGCTCGGCGTGTAAGAGGAATGAAAATGTATGGCGGAACAAGCACTCATTTACCGCTTAGAGTCAATCAGGCTGGAGTAATTCCGATTATTTTTGCGATTTCTCTTATTTTATTCCCATCAATGTTAGCTCAATTTTTCGTAAATGCAAAGACGGAATTTATAGCCCAGTTATCTCAGTTTATAATTGATATATTTAATAATCAGATATTTTACGGAGTAATGTATTTTCTATTGGTATTTGGTTTTACATATTTTTATACAGCAGTTATTTTTCACCCTCAACAAATTGCAGACAATTTGCAAAAGCAGGGAGGATTTATCCCTGGTATTCGGCCAGGTCAACATACTGAAGGTTATTTAAGTAATACTATAAAAAGAATAACTTTAGTAGGAGCTTTATTTTTAGGTGTGATTGCAGTTTTGCCTTTGGTTATGCGTCAGGCAACAGGTATGACTTCATTGGTTATTGGCGGCACCAGCTTATTGATTGTGGTTAGTGTAGTAATTGAAACTGTAAAACAGATAGAGTCTCAGTTAGTGATGAGAGATTATGAGGGATTTTAAGGATTAAAGATCTCCGCTAAAAGTGGCAGCTTCTGGCGGAAAAGATAAAAGTTTTGGAGTCCCGATTTATCGGGACTATTTTATCTCTTATAGATGCAAATAAATAACTGTGTTATAATATAAGTGATTTTTATGAAAAATATTGTTTTTGTCGGCCCTCCAGGCTCTGGAAAGGGCACTCAGGCTAAAAAATTAGGCAATCATTTGAAATTGCCGGTTTTTTCAACTGGAGATATTTTACGGCAAGAAGTTGAGGAAAAATCCAGAATAGGCGAGAAGGTTAAAGATTTAATGAAGGAAGGAAAATTCGTACCGAATAGAATTGTCAATAAAATTATTTTTGAAATGCTGAAAGAAAATGGTCCCGGTTTTATACTTGACGGTTATCCCCGAAATGAGAAACAGGCCAAAGCCATTACGAAATTTTTTAGAAAAAAAGAATGGGAGCTAGTGGTGTTTGAATTTGTACTTGATGATAAAATCGCAGTGGAAAGAATCAGCGGCCGTCGAACCTGCAGTTGTGGCCATGTGTATCATTTGAAATACAATCCGCCAAAGGTAGATGAAATTTGCGATGAATGCGGGAAAAAACTTGTAGAAAGAAACGATCAAAGGCCTGAAGTAGTTAAACAAAGGCTAAAAACGTATAACCAAATCACTAAACCATTAATTGAATATCTAAAGGAACAAGATAAAATTAAGGTTATTTATCATTTGATAGAGGCTGATGAACAAATTGATGAAATTCAAAAAAATATTATGTCAAAAATATGATTATTATAAAAACAGCAGAAGAAATTGAACTAATGCGTGAAGGCGGAAAAATACTGGCTGAGATATTAAATGAAGTAGTAAATAATGCAAAACCAGGAGTTAATTCTCTGGAATTAGATAAGTTGGCTGAAGAATTAGTATATAAGAGAGGGGGTAGGCCCTCTTTTAAAGGTTATGGCAATAGCAGGAATCCATATCCTGCAACACTTTGTGTTTCAATAAATGAAGAAGTAGTCCATGGCATACCATCAAATGATAAGATTTTGCTTGATGGAGATATTGTCAGTTTGGACATTGGCATGCAATATCCAGCCAAGGACGGTATGTATACAGACATGGCAGTAACAGTTGGCGTGGGCAAAGTTAGAAACGAGACAAAAAGATTGATTAAGACCACTCAAAAAGCGTTGGAAAACGGGATTAGAGAATGTAAGGGAGGTAATTTATTATCACAAGTTTCTGCAGCTATTCAGGAAACTGCAGAAAAGGAGCGATTTTCAGTTGTCAGAACATTAGTAGGACATGGAGTAGGGCAGGAAGTGCATGAGGATCCTCAAATACCAAATTATATAACCGGAGAATCTGATATAGTGTTAAAACCTGGAATGACACTTGCATTGGAGCCAATGATAAATATTGGAGATTATCAAGTTAAACTTTTAGATGATGGCTGGACTTTTATTACTGAAGATGAAAAATTGTCAGCTCATTTTGAGCATACGGTTTTAGTAACTGATGGCGAACCGGAAGTATTGACGCGTTTCTAATAGTAATTATAAATTTATGCAATTATTGGGTATTGACTATGGCAAAAGTAAAGTTGGTTTAGCTCTTGGTGATGACATTACCAAAATGGCTTTTGCTTTGAAAACCATTCCCAATCAAGGTTCTGAAAAGCTTGTAGAAGAAATTAAAAAAATTGTTCAAGAAGAAGATATTGATTTAATTGTTATTGGCAAGCCAATTAATATGGAAGGCAAAGAAGAAATTCCAAAAGGCCTGCAGGATTTTTTTGATGAAATAAATGCCTTAAATTCAGTTGTTTGGCAGGATGAGCGGTTATCAACCAAGCAGGCAGAGGCTATGGCAAAACAAATACCGGGAAAGCCAGTTAGACTAAAAGATGTTGATGATAAATTAGCAGCGATGGTTATATTGCAATCGTATCTTGATAGTTTGTAAGTTCCTGTCTACAAGCTAATTCCTATTCTATGTATACAAAAGACCAAGCAATAGTTTTAGCAAAAAGGAGCGCAGATGATGCCTCCAATTTTTATATTCTTTATACTCAAAAACGCGGACTTCAAAAAGTAAAAGTTCGTGGAGCAAAGAAGTCTTTAAGTAAAATGGCCGGACATTTGGAACCACCTGCATTATCTGACGTATTTATTGCAGGTGGCAAAAACATTAATTATATTGCCGGAGCAAATTTAATAAAGAGGTTTAATCTAGACTGTTTGGAAAAATATAGATTACAGTTTTGGCTGGCAAAAATAATTTTACAGTTAATACGAGAAAATAGCGGAGATATTGAGCTATGGATTTTATTAAATAATTTTTATAATAAGCTGGAAAAAATAAATGAAGAAAAAAAAATAAACTTATTAAAAAATATTTTTTTATGGCAGCTTGGTAGCGCATTAGGTTTTAAAGTCAATTTGGAAAAATGTTTAAATTGTGATCAGTTGTCAGAGAAGAAGTATTTGGATTTTGAAAAAGGCGGAATTCTTTGTGAGAAATGCAAAACTTCAAACAGTCAAAAAATTTCAGATGAAGCCTTGAAATTATTACAACAAATTAATGAAAATAATTTAGATAATGATTTAGAGGATTTTAAAGCATCTGATGAATTTAATGATTTAAGTAGAAAATATTGGCAGTATAGGTTTGAGATTAAATTGTAAGGTTACGAATGATTACAAATATTTTAATTTATCAATCTCAGGATGAGATTGGTTTTTTGATTTTATAATGGTAAAATATAATTGAAAGCCTAAAATGGGCAAGGAGGAAAAAATGACAGCAACTGATAATTTTCATCCCCTTGATTCAATGTCAGGTTTTATGTTAACTGGTTGTGATTTAACCGCTGAAGAAAAAGATCAGGTTTTAGCTACGTATAAAAAAGCAGAGACAGAGCTTGAGAGTGGAGATAATTCCTCTCAAACAAAATTTGATGCATGGTGCGATGAGATGGATGAATTGCTTTTACCGGTTTTATAAAAGTTGAGCCAATCTCACATTGAGATTGGTTTTTTTCGAGTAAAAATCAAAAAATTCATGCTAAACATGAATTTTTAATGGTGGGCAGCACAAGATTTGAACTTGTGACCTCTTGCGTGTCGAGCAAGCGCTCTAACCAACTGAGCTAGCTGCCCTGGTAGGTGCGGGAGGAATTGAACCGCCGACCCCCACGTTATAAGCGTGGTGCTCTAACCCCTGAGCTACGCACCCAAAATGTAGCGATTACAGGAATATTTTAGCATTAATAATTATTTTTGTAAAGATATAAATTGCAGCTTTTGTTTAATTTTAGCCATTTTTTAATTATATGTCTTTACAAGTTATAATATATATTTTATTATATAATTTATGATTGATTGTTCTTTGAAATCGGTCCCAAAAAGCAGGAGGGGAAATTGAGGGATCTTGTCCATGTTCTAAATCCGCCAGGATTGTTGCTAGATTTTCTAACTGATAATGAAAAAATTAAACAAAAATATCCTCAAGGTTTTGAGCATGCTTCTTCATTATTTTACCTCTATCAACAAATTTCTGAGTTAGAAGATAAGGATGCAAAATTATTTATTGGAAATTGGTTAATGCAAACATTTGGTGAAGATTTATCCGCAGAGGTTTTATACCAGGAGTTTGCTTTGGCAATTTCGGCAGCTAAAAGTTTCCGAGAAGATTTGCTGCGAGAATTTGCCACAGAGAAAATCAGATTTGCTTTTACTTCAGACGGTATTGTCAGACCGACAAATGATCCATTAGAGTTGCTAAAAATGATGTGGCAGCCTTTTGGAAATCACATATATAATACAATCCGGTCATTTGAAGCAAATCTATTTTGGAGTTTGGGCTTAAGATACATGATAATGATGCATTATAATACCAGCATTGAAGGATTTTTATCAAAATTAACTTTGCGATTAGAGGAAAAGTTTTTTTCAGCTGATATGGGCCATGATTACAAGGAAGAATTAAACGTCGCATATGATCCTGAAAATTCCAACCGATTTATAAAATGCCTGGTGCAAAATGAATCAGCAGATCATGTATTTGTCTGGCCGTTATGGTTCAGGTTTGTACAGATTGGTGAAAGATATGTGAAGCTTTTATACCATTCAAGAAGCAAAAGGCCACAGGACTTATTTAGAAAAATTTTGGTCAAATCCAGCGCTGAAAGCCCAATGGCATCTGATGCTGATGGTGTAACCTTTGTGTTTTTTTCTAAAGAAGATATAGAAGATGCGTATAAACTATTGAAAGAGTATTTATTTAATAATTATATTGCAATGGCAAGGTATAATGTAAACGGTCAGGGTGGTGCAATGAATAAATTTTCATCTGGTATTTTCCCTCCGGAAAAACATTTTAGGGTTTGGATCTGGGGCAGATGGCTTGAGGTTCAGATTTTTACCTTCCAGAATTATTTTAATAGAAAATTTTCAATTGGTGATGAAAATCATCATTTATATCGATTAAGACAAATATTTGATTTGCTTAAATTAATTGCTCCGCCAATTATTTATGGAGTTGACTGGGAAAGTGAAGAACTGAGAAAAAGATTTGAGAAGATTCAGACAAATAGAACAATGGTCAATTTTGATTAAAAAAACCCACTTTACATAGTGGGCTTTTTCAATACATTTATATTTATGGTGTAATTTGTTTTTCCGTATTGATATCTGGAGATTGATTGGCTGCAAGAATAGGATTAAATTCTGAAGAATTATTAATTAGCTCTCCAATCGTATAGTTGAAAAAGAATGAATCTGGCAAGTCATCGACAAATGTTGCCCAATCAGATCCGTAAAGGCTTTCAGCTATCTCTTCCGTGGTGATCCAGCGAAGTACTGCATGATTATCAACTACATAAACATTTGGTATTGATACTATTTTAATCATTCTAATCCCAGGCTTATACGTAACATTATTCTTTAGGGGTATATTTGCTAATATTTCGTCGTCTATTATTTTTACATTATTAAAATCTGAATACCAAGTAATATACGTGTTTCTATTGGGAAAAACATATCTAAATCCGTCAGCGCCATAGTAATATACGGTATCAGCTGATCCTTTAAAAACATCTCCGGACAATAAAATATCTTCTTGGATGCATAAAGAGGGGTAATCACTTAAAGTTATTGTTTTTGGGTTGGCTTGTGACAAATGCGAGTCAGACCATAGCAAAATATTATTTTTTTCTAATCCCTTATAGATTAGTTTTACTCTTATTTGATGGTGCCATCCGGCATCAAGTTTTATGACAGAAAAAATTATTGATTGGCAGTTATTTTGTTCGGCCATTATCCATATATCGTTGTAATCCATATCAACGCCTTTATCTTCAAATTTATATAAGTAGGTGCCATTCCCCAAACTTTCGGATTGAGAATAATTTGTATTTATATGGCGTTCAGTTCCGTCGGGATTTATTATAAAAAGATCATATGAAAACAAAGCGCAGTCAATTGTACATGGGCCGGGAGGTGTTGGGATGGTGCACAGAGAAGGGTAGTTTGAAAAATTTATAGTTTTTGTCTGATTAACTGCCAAATGAGAATCTGGCCAAAGCAAAATATCTTCTTTGATTACATTGTTTAATAATATTCTTACTTTTATCTGGTGATGCCAGCTTCCATTGAGTTTTAGAACATTAAATTCAATATCCTGACAATTGTTTTGTTCTGCGATTATCCAAATGTCATTATAATCCATGTCTAATCCTTTGTCTTCAAATTTATATAAATAAGTACTGTTTCCTAAGTGTTCTGATTGTACAAAATTTGTATTTATGTGACGCTCTGTGCCATCAGGATTTATAATATAAAGATCGTATTTTATTTTAGTACAATCTGGATTACATGATTCATTCGGCGAAATAGTTTGGACATAATTTATTGTATCTGAAATTGGTGTTGACTGATTGCCGTTTGAGCTTTTAAATTTAGCATAGACTGTTTTTATACCAAAGTTTTCTGTCAAAGTCCAGGTTTTTGTTGTTTGGTATGTTTCCCATAAAGCGTCGCTAAAGTCCTGTTTGTTTGAAATCATCATTTGTGTTGCGTCTGAGGCTGATAATGCCAGGAAAACTTGTCTGGTATCAGTTTGGGCAGCATTTTGATGAATGATAATTGATGTGTTGGTGGGTGAGATGGATGTTCCGCCGCCTCCACCGCCGCCTCCACCGCCGCCAGCGCAGGCAGGGACAGTTGATGTAACTTGCAATCTTAAAACTACAGCAGCGCCTGTTCCGGCTAGGGTTATTTGATTGGTTATGCAGCTGGGGCTGGTAGTATAGGCGTCAGATCCAGATTGCTTGTTGATTGTAAAATATTGAGTTGCTAAAGTTGTGTTGAAAGTTATATTAGAGGCATTATCTAAAGTAATGTCAATATACTTTGACTGAATATCCAAATTGGTGACTTGACCGCCATTTAGTCCGACTATTGTTGTTAAAGATGGTATAGCGTCAATTGTATTAAGTTCAAAGTTTGTGTTTGCATTTAAGGTGACATCATTTACAGCAAAAGCAAAAGAAGGCATTACCAGAAGCAATGCTATTGTCATTATTTGTATTGGTTTTAATATTTTATTTTTCATTTTATTTATTCAATTCTAGTTATTGATAAATTTGCTCTATATATAGTAACCACATCTCCATTATTATTAGATGTTGCTCTTAAATCAACAGTATCTCCGTTGGCTAAGGTATAAATTCCTGTTCCTGAAAAATTTTCCGCATCTCCATCAGATATTGATTCTGATTTTGATGCTGCTTGAGTGGTTCCATTTATAGCAATCGTAAATATTGTGGTCCTATTATTTGTATTTTCAAATGAAACTGAATAGTTCATTAAGTATTTTCCTCCTCCATTAACACCAATAGTTAAATTATCAGTAGCTGCGCTGCCAACAACATATCCAGCACCTGAAGTTTCCCCCACGGTTGTTGTTACCCATTGGTAATAAGTTCCTGCAGTTGTTATAGTAATTCCTGATCCAGTGTCATTGTCTTCATACAGTTCTCCATAAGAGGCTGTATACCCGCCACCTGCAGGAGTAGTCCATGAAAGAGCTCCATTGCCGTCAGTTGTTAATACTTGGCTTGCCGTACCATCATCTGCAGGTAAGGTATAAGTCGTATCTTGTGTCATTGCTGCATTTGGTTGCATAATTATTTCGTAATCAGTTGCACCTTGTTCGGAATAGATTCTAAGCTGACCGTCAGTTCCGTTTTGACCGGTTCTTATTGCTCCATTTACTTCTAGTGGATATGAAACCGTGGTTGTTCCCACGCCTAATCTGTTATTTGTATCATCCCAATATAAACTAGCATTATCTTGTGAAATTAATCCGCTAGCACCTGTGAAAATAATTGAACCTTGGGTCAGATCTGAAATGGATAATGTTTCTCCAGCATTTAATAAGAGATCGTCCCCAGCAGTTGTGGGTGATAAATTTGTACCAGTTCTTGACCAGTAACTAGAACCGCCAACAGTAGCCCACTGAGGATCAGCACCAGCACCCTGGGTTTGAAGAACTTGGCCGTTTGTGCCAGGCGATAGGTTTACCCAATCAGTACCATCAAAGTAGAGAACATCACCTTGAGCAGCAGTAACAGCAGCAATGTCATCTAAGTAAGCGTCATGCGCTTGAACGCTTGTACCAATATCAGTATTGATAAGTAAAGTA